>Ga0187893_10004139_pt1 | contig 28111 bp, 24 predicted proteins | sample MA1701074metaG_FD_139574 | JGI IMG/M metagenome (GOLD analysis project Ga0187893, IMG submission 139574) | White microbial mat communities from a basaltic lava cave in the Kipuka Kanohina Cave System on the Island of Hawaii, USA - MA170107-4 metaG ... | reverse complement strand
GAGTCGCTGCGTCGCGTGGTGCGAGAACCAGCCGAGTGCGTAGCTCAGCTGTGCATCAGGCGTGATGGGCGGCGGAGGCGTCGTCACGCGGCGCTGACAATGGCCAAGGACGCCGAGGCGCCCCAGAATTGGGGCCTCGTGCCGGAAGCAACCATCTGGGAGCACATCTCGGCCCACGTGCCCAAGAACGCGCCCGGGATCCAGCCGGCGGGCCTGGCCCTGCCCGACGGCCAGGACGGCGTCGACGCCGCCAGCCGGCCCGGTTCGGCCGACGGCGTGCGCATCGTGAACCGGCGCGTCGCCCAGGACGGCAAGGCGGCGGAGGAGGTCGGCGGGCTGATGGCCGCGGCGATAAGCACGCGCAAGCCCAGGGCCTACGACCGCCTGTACGAGCGCTTGTGCGTCTCCGACCCGGTCACCTACGTCGACAAGCTCCTCGAGCTGATCCCGTCCTTCCGCACCCCGCCCGAGCGCATCTACGACCTCGGCCGCCGGCTGGTCACCGGCAGCCGCCACCGGGCGCCGGTGAAGGTGGGGATCGCGCTGTTCGGGTTCTTCGAGTCCGGCTACCACGTGGACGTCGTGCTCACCCTGGCCCGCCACGAGGAGTTCACCTACTACGTGGCCAAGGCGTTGGGCGAGGGCCTGGAGGACCCTGAGCCCGCGCTGTGGCAGGTCGCCCGCAGCGTCTCGGGGTGGGGGCGTGTCCACGCCGTGTGCGAGCTGGCCCGGAAGGCCCGCCGTCCCGACGTCCTCAATTGGCTGCTCACGCGGGGCTTCCGCAACGACCTCGGCAACGAGTACCTGGCCCTGCCGGCGGCGGTCGGGGGCAAGCTGATGCGGGCCATGAGCGGTCATGTCGTCGAGGACGATCTCCTCGACGGGGCCGTCGACATCGTCCGCGGGCTCCTGCGGGGCGGCCCCCTCGGCGGGATGGACGACTACGAGGACGGCGCCCGCGTGACCGCCCAGGTGGTGAGCCACCTGCGCACACGAGCCGCGACCCTCCGGGACGTCATGGCCCTGCACGAGGTCGACTGGTTTGTACGGTCGGGCGGCAACTGGGAGGCCCGGGCGGCCCGGGGATGGACGCCCGAGGTGCGCGGGATGCTGAGCGGGGTCAGCGCCGAGGTGCTGGCCTGGCCGGTGTGGGCCAGCGCGGTGCACGACGACCTCAAGTCGGACGACGACGAGATCTTCCTCGACGCCGCCGAGGCGGCCGGCTTCCTGGGCGTGGACGCCATGGCCGCCCTGCTGCGCCGGCTCCAGGCCCGCCCCTTCGACCAGGATGCGTGGTACCTGGTCATGCGCAGCCTCGACGACAGCCGCGCCGACGTGGTCATCGCCGCCGCGGTGGACCGGCTGCCGCTGGCCGAGATCTCGGCCGGGCCCATGGCCTCCATGGGCGGCGCCCTCGACCCCGCCGCCTACACGGCCGTGGACGTGGTGCTGGCCGGGCTCGCCCGCTTCCCCGGCAAGGGCTGGCCCATCGTCAAGGCGGGGATCGACAGCGGCAACATCCGCAACCGCAACTTCGCCCTCCGCGCCCTCGACCGGTGGGGGCGAGCCGCGTGGCCGGCCGACGCCGAGGCGGCGCTGCGCGAGCAGGCGGCCAAGGAGCCCGAGCTGGAGGTCAAGAAGCGGATCGAGCGCTTGCTCGCCGGCCAGCCGCTCGAGCAGGCCACCCGCTGACATCGCGTTCTGCGTCGAATTTCGACGGAAAACGCGATGTCCGGTTTAGAGGTCGGCGGCGCGGGCCCGGAGCGAGCGCTCGATCCCGTCCTTGCCCTCGAGGAGGATGCGGGCGAGGGGGCCGGGGAGCGACCCGTCGGCGAGGGCCTCGTCGGTGGCCGCTGCCACCTCGGGCTCGATCAGCCGGCCGGGGTAGAGCCCCCCGGCCAGGGTGAGCGCCTGCTCCCGGTGGCGGTCGGACCACCAGCCCCTGATTGCGGCGAAGTAGCGGTCGACGTAGGGCCGGACGAGCGCATCCTGGCCGAAGGGGGCGAAGCCGCCGGCGATGGCCCGCATGGTGGCGAGGGGTGGGGCGGGCCGCTCGCCGTCGAGCCGCCGCCACGCCTCGGCCTTGGCCTCGGGGGAGGGGCGGGCCGCCCGCCAGGTGGCGGCCCGGCGGTGGCCGATGTCGGTGGGGTCCCGTTCCAGCTCGGCGTCGATGACCGCGCCGCCGTCGTCGGCCCCGTGGGTGGCCAGCACGCTCACCAGGTGCCACCGCAGGTCGGTGTCCACCGTCAGGCCGTCGACCGCGGACGTGCCGTCCAGCAGGCCACGCCCGGTGGCGAGGTCGGCGGCCGCGTCCATGGCGTCGAACCACGCACGCGCCCAGATCAGCTGGCGGTCGCTCCCCGGCTCGGACCGGTCCAGCTCCTGGCGGGCCCACGCCGCCACCCGGGCCCGGGTCGGCGCCCGCTTGGCCGGGTCGCCGTAGTAGTCGACCGCCGTCCCCACCTGGCCGACGAGCCGCTGGAGCGTGCTGTCGTCCTCCTCGGCGGGGGCGTGGCGCAGGACCAGCTCGACGAACCGCTGGGTGGGCAGCTCGGCGTCGCGCACCATGTCCCAGCACGCCGACCAGCACAGCGTGCGGGCCAGGGGGTCGGCGACCCGCGAGATCTCGTCCGCCATCGTCCGCAGGGACCGCTCGTCCAGGCGGACCTTGGCGTAGGTGAGGTCGTCGTCGTTGAGCAGGAGCAGGGCGGGCTGGGGCAGGCCGACCAGCTCCTTGACCTCGGTGCGGGCGCCGACCACGTCCAGCTCGACCCGGTCGACGCGCGCCAGGCCGGCGGCGGTAACGCCGTACAGGCCGACGGCGACCCGGTGGGAGCGCAGCGTGGGCTGCGCGGGCGCCGCCTCCTGGAGGATGGCGAAGGACGCGTAGTTGCCGTCCGCGTCGACTTCGAACGCCGGCCGCAGCGTGTTGACGCCGGCCGTCTCCAGCCACTCCTTGGACCAGGCGTCCAGGTCCCGGCCGCTGGACCGCTCGAGGGCGGCGAGGAAGTCGGCCAGGGCGGCGTTGTCCCACTGGTAGCGCTCGAAGTACTGCCGCACCCCGGCGGTGAACTCGTCGTGGCCGACCCAGGCGACGAGCTGCTTGAGCACCGAGGCGCCCTTGGCGTAGGTGATGCCGTCGAAGTGGAGGCGGACCGCCTCGGTGTCGACGATGTCGGCCGAGATGGGGTGGGTGGACGGCAACTGGTCCTGGGAGACGGCCGCCGCCTTCAGCCCCAGGGTGAACCGGATCCAGGCGTTGCGGAAGCGGGTGGCCTCGACCGAGGCGTGGCTCGCCATGTAGGTGGCGAAGCTCTCGTTCAGCCACAGGTCGTCCCACCACCGCATGGTGGTGAGATCCCCGAACCACATGTGCGCCATCTCGTGGAGCAGGGTGTTGGCCCGGCCCTCCCGGGCCAGCTCGGTCACCCGCGAGCGGAAGACCATGTACTCATTGAAGGTGACGCAGCCCGGGTTCTCCATGGCCCCGAAGTTGAACTCGGGCACGAACAACTGGTCGTACTTGTCGAACGGGTAGGGCTGGGCGAACTCGGCCTCGAAGAAGTCGAGCCCCTGCTTGGTCAGCTCGAACAGCTCCTCGGGGTCGAGGTGCTGGCGGAGCGACTTGCGGCAGTAGAGCCCCAGCTCGACGTCGCGGTGGCGGTCGGTGACGACCTCGTAGGGGCCGGCGACGACGGCCACGAGGTAGGTCGAGATCCGGGGGGTGCGGTCGAACGTCCACACCCCGCCCTCCCGGCTGGTGGCCGGCATGTTGCTGATCACGGTCCAGTCCTCGGGCGCCTTCACCGTGAGCCGGAACTCGCCCTTGAGGTCGGGCTGGTCGAAGCAGGCGAAGACCCGGTGGGCGTCGAAGGGCTCGAACTGGGTGTGGAGGTAGGTCTGGTCGTCGGTGGGGTCGACCATCCGGTGGAGGCCCACGCCGGTGTGCTCGTAGAGGCAGTCGGCCACGATGCGCAGCTCGTTGGTGGGCCGGCTGCCCCGCAGGGGGATGCGGCGGCGCGCCTCGTCGTAGGTCGCCGCCGGGTCGAGGGACCGGCCGTTGTAGACGATGCCGTGGACCTGGGCGGCGGCCAGGTCGATGAAGGTGTTCAGCCCGGTGAGCGGCGTGAAGAAGCGGACGTCGACCTCGCTGCGGAACGTCTCCCCGCCGGTGGTGAGGTCGAGGACGACGTCGTAGGTGAGGTCGGAGACGGTGCGGGCCCGGTCCTGCGCTTCGGCCCGCGTGAGGTTGGCGTCGCTCATCGTTTCGTAGGTTACGGCCCCCCGCAGGTACGATCCTTCCGATCATGCGCGTCGGCCTCGTGTGCCCCTACAGCCTCTCGCTGCCGGGCGGCGTGCAGGAGCAGGTGCTGGGCCTGGCCCGCACCTTGCGGTCGATGGGCCACCCAACCAGGGTGCTGGGCCCCTGCGACGGCCCGCCGCCGGAAGTCGGCGTCCTGTCCCTGGGGAGCTGCCTCCCCACCCACGCCAACGGGTCGGTGGCGCCCATCGCCCCCGACCCCTCGTGCGCCCTGCGAACCCTCCGGGCGCTGCGGGAGGAGGGGTTCGACGTCCTCCACCTGCACGAGCCGTGCGCCCCCGGCCCGACCATGACCAGCCTGGTGCTGGCCTCCACGCCCACGGTGGGCACGTTCCACGCCGCCGGGGGGAGCGCGGCCTACCGGTGGCTGCGCCCCGTCACCCGGTGGCTGGCGTCGCACCTGACGGTGCGCTGCGCGGTGTCCGAGGACGCCCAGGCCATGGCCCAGCGGGCGCTGGGCGGGAGCTACCACCTGCTGTTCAACGGGATCGAGGTGGAGCGGTTCGCCAAGGCCACGCCGTGGCCGTCCGAGGGCCCGACGATCCTCTTCCCCTCCCGCCACGAGGCCCGCAAGGGCCTGGCGGTGCTGCTCGACGCCCTCGACCACCTCCCGGCCGACATCCGGCTGTGGGTGGCCAGCGACGGCCCCGAGACGGCCCGGCTGCGGCAACGCACCGCCGGCGACGCCCGGGTGGAGTGGCTGGGCCGCATCAGCGAGGCGGAGAAGGCGCGGCGGCTCCGGGGCGCCGACGTGGTCTGCGCCCCGTCGCTGCACGGGGAGTCCTTCGGGATCGTGCTGCTGGAGGCCATGGCCGCGTCCACGCCCATCGTGGCCAGCGATCTCCCCGGGTACCGGAACGTCGCGCGGGACGGGCAGGAGGCGGCGCTGGTCGCCCCCGGCGACCCGGCCGCGCTGGCGGCCGCCGTCCGCCGGGTGCTCGACGAGCCGGACCGGCGGGAGGCGCTCGTCGAGGCGGGCGACGCCCGGGCGGCCGAGTTCTCCATGGACCACCTCGCCGAGCGGTACCTCGATCTCTACGAAACGGCGGTCGCCGCTCGCCAAGCCAGGGCCGCCCCGTAGACTTCCGCCATGCTCTGGATTCTCCTGGCGATCGTCGTCCTGCTGGTCCTGTACCTGATCCTGTCCTACAACAAGCTGGTCAAGCTCAAGAACCGCATCGCCAACGCCTGGGCCCAGATCGACGTCCAGTTGCGGCGGCGGTACGACCTGATCCCCAACCTGGTGGAGACGGTTAAGGGCTACGCCAAGCACGAGAAGGGCACGTTCGAGGCGGTCACCCAGGCCCGCGCCAACGCCATCAACGCCCAGGGGGCGGTGGCGCAGGCCCAGGCCGAGAACCAGATCACCAACGCCCTGAAGTCGCTGTTCGCGGTGGCCGAGGCCTATCCCGACCTGAAGGCGAACCAGAACTTCCTCCAGCTGCAGGAGGAGCTGACCTCGACCGAAGGCCGCATCGCCTACGCCCGGCAGTTCTACAACGACGCCGTGCTCCAGATGAACACCAAGGTCCAGAGCTTCCCGAGCAACGTCATCGCCAACATGTTCGGCTTCCGGGAGCAGGAGTACTTCGAGGCCGACGACACGTCCCGCGGCCCGGTCTCCGTCCAGTTCTGAGCGGCTAGCCTCAGCGGTCCTGTTCGACCAGGTCACCTCCAACAAGCGGCGCTCCGCCGTCCTCATCGCGGCCTTCGTCCTGCTCGTCGCCCTCGTCGCCGCGGCGGTCAACTACCTGCTCGGCTTCGGCGTGGCGGGGCTGGTCATCGCCCTGGTGGTGGCCGGGGGCAGCGCCTTCGCCGGGTACTGGAAGTCCGACTCGATCGCCCTGGCCATGAGCCACGCCCGGCCCGCCGACCCCCAGCAGTACGCCCGCCTGCACAACCTGGTCGAAGGGCTGTGCATCGCCGCCGGGCTGCCCAAACCCCGGGTCTACGTCATCGACGACCCGGCGCCGAACGCCTTCGCCACCGGGCGCGACCCCCGGCACGCGGCGGTCGCGGTCACCACCGGGCTGATGGAGCGGCTGAACCGGGTCGAGCTGGAAGGGGTCCTGGCCCACGAGCTGAGCCACATCAAGAACTACGACATCCTGGTTTCGACGCTGGCCGTGACCATGGTCGGCGTCGTCGCCCTGCTGGCCGACTTCGCCCTGCGCTTCATGTGGTGGGGCGGCCCCCGCCACCGCGACGACCACCGCGGCGGCGGGGGCGGCGGCCCCGCGGCGATCTTCGCCCTCCTCGGCTTCGCCCTGCTGATCTTCGCCCCCCTGGCCGCCCGCCTGATGCAGTACGCCGTCTCGCGGCGGCGGGAGTCCCTGGCCGACGTGAGCGGCGTAGCCATGACCCGGTACCCGCCCGGGCTCATATCGGCGTTGGAAAAGCTCAAGCAGGACACGACCGTCGTGCACTCCTCGTCGCGGGCCACCGCCCACCTATGGATAGAGTCGCCCCTGGCTCGCACGCCCGAAGAGGGACGCCTCTCGCGCCTCAACCGCCTCTTCGACACGCACCCCCCACTCGAGGAGCGCATCCAGGCCTTGAAGGAGCTCTAGATGAGATTGCCGCGGCCCGCCTTGGCGGCCGTCGCCGTGCTGGCTCTGCTGGTGACCGCCTGTTCGTCGGGCGGGGAAGGGGCCGACGTAGGCCGCGGCGTGACCACCACCACCGCGCCCAGGTTCTTCCCGCTGACCGGCCTGATGGTCGACGACGCCGTGCGGGCGACGCGGCCGGCGGTGACGGTGAAGATCGAGAACTCGCCGGCTTCCCGGCCGCAGGCGGGCCTCGACAAGGCCGACGTGGTCTTCGAGGCGGTGGTGGAGGGGGGGCAGACCCGGTTCCTGTCCGTGTTCCACTCCAACGACGCCAGCAACGTCGGCCCGGTGCGATCGGTCCGGCCCGGAGACCCGGCCATCGTCCATCCGTTCGGCGGCATCGTGGGCTACTCGGGCGGCATCCCCCGGTTCGTCTCGGCCATGAAGGCGACCGGCCTCCGGAACTTCGACGAGGACAGCGCCGGCGACGCGTTCCGGCGCCGGCGGGACAAGTCGGCCCCCCACAACCTCTACACCTCGACCGCCGGCCTCTACACCGCCGCCGGCCCGGGCGGGAGCGCGCCGCCCAAGTTCGCCGACTTCCTCAAGGCGGGGGAGCCGTGGGCGCCGCCGGGCGCGGCGCCGGCCACCAGCGTCACCCTCCGCATCGGCTCGTCGACCACGGCCGGCTACACGTGGAACGCGGCCACGGGCGAGTGGATGCGCACCACCGACGGCCGGGTCCACTCGGCCGAGGGCGGCGGGCAGCTCTCGACCACGACCGTGATCGTGCAGTTCGTCACCTACCAACCCACCGGCGAGGTGGACACGACCGGGGCGGCGGTGTCCGAGGCCACGCTCGTCGGGTCGGGCGACGCCGTCATCTTCGCCAACGGGTCGCTGCTGCGGGGCCGGTGGAGCAAGACCGCCGCCAACGCCATGACCAAGTTCACCGACGCGGCGGGCGCGCCGATCGCCCTGCCCGCCGGCCGCACCTGGGTCGAGCTGCCGCCGGTGGGCGCGGCCCTGACCACCGGGTGACCGGGCCGGCCGCCGGTACACTCGCGTCCGTGGACGAGGCCCGAACCACCGGAACCGACCGCGTCAAGCGGGGCCTGGCGGAGATGCTCAAGGGCGGGGTGATCATGGACGTGGTCACGCCCGATCAGGCCCGCGTCGCCGAGGACGCCGGCGCGGTGGCGGTCATGGCCCTGGAGCGGGTCCCGGCCGACATCCGGCGCGACGGCGGCGTGGCCCGCATGTCCGATCCCGCCATGATCGAAGCCATCAAGGCGGCGGTGACGATCCCGGTCATGGCCAAGGCCCGCATCGGCCACTTCGCCGAGGCCCAGGTGCTGGAGGCGCTGGGCGTCGACTACGTGGACGAGAGCGAGGTGCTGACCCCGGCCGACGAGGCCCACCACATCGACAAGTGGGCCTACACCGTGCCCTTCGTGTGCGGCGCCACCAACCTGGGCGAGGCGCTGCGGCGCATCTCCGAGGGGGCGGCCATGATCCGCTCCAAGGGCGAGGCGGGCACCGGCGACATCAAGGAGGCGGTGCGCCACCTGCGGTCCATCCGGGGCGACATCCGGCGGCTCACCCAGGCCGACGGGGCGGAACGCTACGGCTGGGCCAAGGAGCTCCGGGCCCCGATCGGGCTGGTCAACGAGGTGGCCGAGGCGGGAGCGCTGCCCGTGCCCCTGTTCTGCGCGGGCGGCATCGCCACCCCGGCGGACGCCTCGCTGGTGATGCAGCTGGGCGCCGAGGCGGTCTTCGTCGGGTCCGGCATCTTCAAGAGCGAGGACCCTGCGGCGATGGCGAAGGCCGTCGTCGAGGCCACCGCCCACTTCAACGACCCCGACATCGTGGCCAAGGTCAGCCGGGGGCTGGGCGGCGCCATGCGGGGCGAGGAGTCGGGCTCGGTCGCCGTCCGGCTGGCGGACCGGGGCTGGTGAGCGGCATGACGCGGCGGCCTCCAGGTGAAGCTCGGCGTGCTGGCGTTGCAGGGGGCCGTCGGGCGCCACGCTGAGGCGTTGTCGGCTCTCGGGGCCGACTGGGTGGAGGTGCGTACGCCCGGCGATCTGGCCGGGATCGACGCCGTCGTCCTGCCCGGCGGGGAGTCCACCACCATGTCCCGCCTGCTGGAGACTTCGGGGCTGTTCGGCCCGCTGGCGGAGCGCTTGGGCGACGGGATGCCGGCGTTCGGCACCTGCGCGGGGATGATCCTGCTCGCGGCCGAGGTCCTCGACGGCCGTCCCGACCAGCGCTCCTTCGGCGTGGTCGACGTCTCGGTGCGGCGCAACGCCTACGGCCGCCAGGTGGACTCCTTCGAGGCGGACCTGTCCGTCGCCGGACTGGCCGGGGGGGATTTCCCGGCGGTGTTCATCCGCGCCCCCGTGGTCGAGCGGGTCGGTCCCGGCGTCGAGGTGCTGGCCGAGGTCGGCGGCCGGCCGGTGCTGTGCCGCCAGGGGCCGGCGCTGGTCGCCGCGTTCCATCCGGAGCTGTCGGGCGACCTGCGGCTCCATCAGCGGTTTCTCGTCGAGCTGTAGGAGGTCGTTCGAGCATGTCCGGGCATTCCAAGTGGGCCACGATCAAGCACCGCAAGGGCGCGGTGGACAAGGCGCGGGGGAAGCTGTTCGCCCGCGTCCTGCGCCAGGTCGAGGTGGCGGCGCGGGAGGGGGGCGGCGACCTGGACGCCAACCCCACGCTGCGGACCATGTACCAGAAGGCGCGCGACGCCTCCGTCCCCACCGACACCATCGAGCGAGCCATCAAGCGGGGCACGGGCGAGCTGGAGGGCGTGCGGTACGAGGCCGTCACCTACGAGGGGTACGCGCCGTGCGGGGTGGCGGTGTACGTGGAGGCGCTCACCGACAACCGCAACCGCACCGGCGCCGAAGTGCGCACCGCCTTCTCCAAGAACGGAGGCTCGGCGGCCGAGCCGGGGTCGGTGGCGTGGCAGTTCGAGCGCAAGGGGGTGCTCATGGTCCGCAAGGCGGTGGCGGGCGACGACGACGACTTCATGCTCGTGGCCCTGGACGCCGGCGCCGAGGACCTTGAGGACCAGGGCGACGTGTGGCAGGTCACCACCGCGCCCACCGACCTCAGCAAGGTGCGCACCGGCCTGGACGAGGCGGGCATCGCCGCCGAGTCGGCCGATCTCACCATGCTGCCCACCACCACCGTCGCCCTGGACTCGGAGAGCGACGCCCGGCGGGTGCTCAAGGTGATCGACGCCCTCGAGGACCAGGACGACGTCCAGGCCGTCTACGCCAACTTCGACATCCCCGACGCGGTGCTGGCGGCCGTCGAGGCGTAACCCCCACCTCCCTCCCGAACTGGCCTGCGAAAACATGCCCGATCGGCGGGTTCTGGCAGGCCAGAACCGGGACGGCGCGCGGGACGGCGCGCGATCCGCGACCGGGGTCTCGCCGTCGAGTAAGGTCCAAACGCATGTTCGTGCTGGGCATCGACCCGGGGGTGTCGCGGTGCGGCTACGGCTGCGTCGAGGCGGCCGGGCGCGGGCGCGGGGGCCGGGCGGTGGCGGCCGGGGTGCTGCGCACGCCGCCGAACGATCCCTTGCCGCGGCGGTTGGCCGCCCTCGACCGGGAGATCCGGGCCCTCGTGGCCGAGCTGCGGCCCGACGCGGTGGCGGTCGAGCGGGTGTTCTTCCAGGTGAACGCCCGCACGGCGATGGCCGTCGGGCAGGCCAGCGGGCTCGTGCTGGCCGCCGCCGCGCAGGCGGGCTGCGAGGTGGTCCAGTACACGCCCAACGAGGTCAAGCAGGCCGTCGCCGGGTACGGCGCGGCCCCGAAAGAGCAGGTGTACCGCATGGTTCAGACCCTCCTCGACCTGCCGCAACTGCGCCCCCAGCCAGACGCCGCCGACGCGCTGGCGCTGGCCCTCACCCACCTGGCGATGGCGCGCTTCCGGTCGGCGGTCGCCCGGTGATCGCGCTGCTGCGGGGGCGGGTGGTGGACCGCACGGTCCGGGGCGAGGTGGTGCTCGACGTCAACGGCGTCGGCTACCGCATCCAGGTGGCGCCCCGAACCCTCGCCACCCTGGCCACGGTCGGCGCCGACGTCGCCCTCCACACCCACCTCCACGTGCGGGAGGACGCCCTCATCCTCTTCGGCTTCGCCACCCGGGAGGAGCGGGAGTGCTTCGAGGGGCTGATCGGCGCCCGCGGCGTGGGGCCGTCGCTGGCCCTGGCCATCCTCTCGGTCCACGCGCCCCGGGAGCTGGCCCGGGTGCTGTCCGAGGGCGACATCGACGCCTTGACCCTCGTGCCCGGCGTCGGCCGCAAGACCGCCACCCGGCTGATGGTCGAGCTGAAGTCCCGGATGGACGGGCCCGACCTGGAGATCGACCTCGGCGCGGGCGGCCCCGCGCCGGTTCGGGCCGACCTGCGCACCGCGCTGGCCGGGCTCGGCTACGGCCCCGAGGAGATCGCCGAGGCGCTGCGGGAGCTGCCCGCCGAGGGCGACGTCCAGGAGCTGCTGCGCCGCGCGCTCAAGCTGCTGGCGGCGGCCCGCTGATGGCCCGGTGAGGAACGAGCTGCTCGACGCCGCCGCCGGCCCCGAGGAGCGGTCGGAGGAGGCCCACCTCCGGCCCCGGCGGCTGGACGAGTTCGTGGGTCAGGCCCAGCTCCGCCAGCACCTGGAGATCCTGCTGGAGGCGGCCCGGCGGCGGGGCGAGGCGGTCGACCACCTGCTCTTCGCCGGCCCCCCGGGCCTGGGCAAGACGACCCTCGCCGCCATCGTGGCCCAGGAGCTGGGCGCCAACCTGCGGGTCACTTCCGGCCCCGCCCTCGAGCGGGCCGGGGACCTGGCGTCGGTCCTCACCAACCTCGACGAGGGCGAGGTGCTGTTCATCGACGAGGTCCACCGCCTCAACCGGGTGGTGGAGGAGGTCCTGTACCCGGCCATGGAGGACTTCCAGCTCGACATCGTCATCGGCCGCGGCCCGTCGGCCCGATCGATCCGCCTCGACCTGCCCCGTTTCACCCTCGTCGGCGCCACCACCCGCACCGGCCTCATCACCGGCCCGCTGCGGGACCGGTTCGGGTTCGTGGCGCGCCTCGACTACTACGGGGTGGACGAGCTCGACGCCATCGTGCGGCGAGCGGCCCGCATCCTGGGCGTGGCCATCGCCCCCGAGGGGGCCCATGAGATCGCCCGGCGCTCGCGCGGCACCCCCCGGGTGGCCAACCGGCTGCTCCGGCGGGTTCGGGACTACGCCGAGGTGAGGGCCGACGGGGCGGTCACCGAGCAGGCGGCGCGGGACGGCCTGGCCCTCTTCGAGGTCGACCACGCCGGGCTGGACAAGGTCGACCGGGCCATCCTCACCGCCGTCTGCCGCCGCTTCGGTGGGGGACCGGTCGGGCTCTCCACCCTCGCCATCAGCGTCGGCGAGGCGCCCGAGACGGTGGAGGACGTGTACGAGCCGTTCCTCCTGCAGCTCGGATTCCTGATGCGGACGCCCCGGGGCCGGGTCGCCACGCCCGCCGCCTGGGCCCATCTGGGCCTGGACTGCCCGGACGAACGGCCTGCCGCGCTCTTCGAGTAGACGGGACCTCGCGCTAACCTCGGTCCGCGGCCCGCTTGGGCCGCTCTTTCGCCATGCAGCCGCTGCTCGCCCTCGTCCTGATGTTCGGCCTGATGTGGGTCCTGCTCATCCGACCCCAGCAGCGGCGCCTGCGCGCCCACCAGGCGGTCGTCGCCTCCTTGCGGGCGGGCGACGAAGTCGTCACCGCGGGCGGCATCTACGGCACGATCCTTTCCGTCGACGAGAGCTCGATGATCCTCGAAGTGGCGCCCAGCGTGGAGATCCGGGTGCTGCGGGCCGCCGTCTCCCAGAAGGTCTCCCCCGACGATGACGAAGCGGACCTGGATGAGGACGGCGAGGAGGACGAGGTCGTGGCCGAGCTGGCCGAGCCCGCGCGTGACGAGCCCGCGCGTGATGAGGGGGCCTAGCACGTGCGGAAGAACCTGGTCCTCTCGCTCGTCTTCGTGTTCCTCGTCTCGGGGGGGTCGTTCCTGGCGACCCTGATCGGAGGCCAGTCGCCCCAGCTCGGCCTGGACCTCCAGGGCGGCATCTCGGTGGTGCTCGAGCCCCGCAACCAGGTCCCGTCGAGCGTCCTCGACCAGGCCATCGAGATCATCCGCAGCCGGGTCGACGCCCTCGGCGTGGCCGAGCCCGAGATCAGCCGCCAGGGCTCCGCCGTCATCGTCCAGCTCCCGGGCGTGCGGGACAAGGACCGGGCCCTCGAGCTGATCGGCACCACCGCCCAGCTGTACTTCCGGCCCGTGCTCGAGGACCTGCCCGCCAGCGAATCGGCGTCGGCCACCACGACCACCACGACCACCGCGCCCACGACGACCACCACGGTGGCGGGCGCGACGACGAGCGTGCCGGAGTCGACCACCACGACCACGACCGTCGACGTCACCAAGACCACCCCGCCGGCGGAGAACGATCCCGAGAAGGAGGTGGTCCTGCCCGAGAAGGACGACAACGGCACGGTGATCCGCCGTTACCGGCTGGGCCCGGCCGAGGTGAACGGCCAGGCCCTGTCCTCGGCCCGCGCCACCGTCGAGCCCACCACGGGCACGTGGGAGGTCGTGTTCAGCCTGACGTCCAGCGGCACCAGGCAGTGGAACGACATGGCCGTGAAGGTCGGGCAGGGGAACCGCATCGCCATCGACCTGGACGGCGAGGTCAAGTCGGCGCCCAGCCTCGACACCACCGACTTCCCCGGCAAGGGCCGCATCACCGGCAACTTCAGCCAGCGGGAGGCCAAGGACCTGGCGCTCGTGCTGCGCTACGGCGCCCTGCCCGTCCAGCTCGACCAGCAGACGGTGCAGAGCGTTTCGGCGACGCTCGGCAACGACTCGCTGCGGGCCGGCATCGGGGCCGGCATCGTGGGCCTCGGCCTGGTCGTGCTCTACATGATCCTGTACTACCGCGCCCTGGGGATCGTCGTGCTGCTCGGGCTGATCGTCACCGGCATGTTCATGTACGCCCTGGTCACGTGGCTGGGGACCACCAGCGGCCTGGCCCTCACCCTGGCCGGCGCCACCGGCATCATCGTGTCCGTGGGCGTCACCGTGGACTCCTACGTCGTGTACTTCGAGCGCCTGAAAGACGAGATCCGGTCGGGCAAGACGCTGCGCTCGTCGGTCGACCGGAGCTTCAAGCGGGCCTACCGCACCATCCTGGCCGCCGACGCGGCCTCGTTCATCGGCGCCGTCGTCCTGTACCTGCTCAGCGTCGGCTCCGTGCGCGGGTTCGCCTTCTTCCTCGGCCTGTCGACGCTGCTCGACGTGTTCACCGCCTACTTCTTCACCCGGCCCATGGTCGTGCTGCTGGGCCAGCGGCGCCTGTTCACCGAGGCGAAGTGGCTGGGTGTGGCCCGGGGCCTGGCCGCCCCCAGGGCGGAGGGGGAGCTGGTGGAGGCGGGGACCCGATGAGCGAGAACGGGCAGGAAGCGGCGGTTCGGAAGCGGAGGCTGTGGCACCGGCTGTACCACGGCGAGACCAGCTTCAACTTCGTGGGCCGGGCCCGGCTGTGGTTCATCATCTCCGGCACGGTGATCGGGATCGGCGTCCTGTCGCTGATCGTCCAGGGCCTGAACTACGGCATCGAGTTCAAGGGCGGCACGTCGTGGGAGGTCAAGGCCCCGGGGGTGTCGGTGGCGCGGGCGCGGGACGCGCTGCGCCCCGCGGGCCTGGCCGACGCCCGCATCCAGCAGCAAGGCGCCGACATCATCCACGTCACCGCCGGGACGCTCAGCCCCGAGGACCAGGCCCGGGTCACGGAGGCGCTGGCCGAGGTGGCCAACACCGCCCCCGGCCAGGTCAGCGTCAACGACGTGGGCCCCTCGTGGGGCAAGGCGGTCACCAACAAGGCCCGCACCGCGCTGATCGTGTTCTTCGTCCTCATCGCCGCCTACATCTCGTTCCGCTTCGAATGGAAGATGGCGGTCGCCGCCCTCGCCGCCGTCGTGCACGACATCCTGGTCACCGTCGGCGTGTACTCGGTGTCACGCTTCGAGGTCACCCCGGCCACCGTCGTGGCCTTCCTGACCATCCTGGGGTACTCGCTGTACGACACCATCGTCGTGTTCGACAGGGTGGAGGAGAACGCCAAGGGGTTGTCGGCCCAGCGGCGCATGACCTACAGCGACACCGTCAACCTCTCCATGAACCAGGTGCTCATGCGGTCGCTGAACACCTCGCTGGTCGCCATCCTGCCCATCCTGTCGGTCCTGCTGGTCGGGGCCGGCCTCCTGGGGGCGGTGACGCTCAAGGACTTCGGCCTGGCCCTGCTCGTCGGCCTGCTCACCGGCGCCTACTCGTCGATCTACATCGCCTCGCCCATCCTGGCGATGCTCAAGGAGCGCGAGCCCCAGTACGTGAGCATCCGCCAGCGGGTGATGGCCAAGGGCGGCTCGTCCGTCCTCACGCCTGCGGGCGCGGCCGCCCTGGCCGGCGCCGGCGCGGCCGGGGGCGGGGGTGTGGGGACCCGGGCGGCGGCCCGCGCCAAGGCCCGGGCCCGGGAGCGGGACGTGGACCCCGACGACCTGCTCGTCCCGTCCGTCCGCGACGACGCCCCCGAGGCGCCCAAGCCCCGGGCGACGGGCGGCGGCGGAAGTCGGCCGGCCAACCGCCCCCGGCCGGGTGGAGGCGGTCCCCGGCCGGGCGCGCCCCGTCCCCGGAAGAAGGGCAAGAAGCGCTGACCTGAGGCGCTGGAATAGGCTGGCGTATGGTTGACGCGGGCTGGTTGAAGGAGCGCATCCGGGACGTCCCCGACTTTCCCAAGCCCGGCATCGTCTTCAAGGACATCACGCCCCTACTGGGCGACGCCGCCGCCCTGCGGTACGCAGTGGACGCCATCTGCGAGCGCTACGCCGACCGCGACGTGGCGAAGGTGATCGGCGTGGAGGCACGGGGCTTCATCCTCGCCGCCCCTGTCGCCTACAGCCTGGGCGCCGGGTTCGTCCCGGTGCGCAAGGCGGGCAAGCTCCCGTGGCGGATCGAGCGGGAGGAGTACGAGCTGGAGTACGGAACCGACCTGCTCGAGATCCACCAGGACGGCCTGGGCGTGGGCGAGCACGTGCTGGTCGTCGACGACGTCCTGGCGACGGGTGGCACCGCCTCGGCGACGTGCCGGCTCGTCGAGGGCTTGGGCGCCACCGTGGTCGGCCTGGGGTTCGTGATCGAGCTCACGTTCCTCGCCGGGCGCGCCAAGCTGGAGGGCAGGGACATGCTCGCCTTGATCAGCTACTGATGTCGCCCGCCGTCGACCGGGTCCTGCCGTGGCGGAGGGCCGCGGCCGCCGCGGCCGTGGCGCCGGTCGCGCGGCGGGCGGAGCTGGCGAGCCTGGTCGACGCCTACAAGGGCCGGCATCCCCGAGGCACGACGCAGCTGATCAACCACGCGTACGACCTGGCGGCCAAGGCCCACGAGGGCCAGGTGCGGAAGTCGGGCGACCCCTACATCCAGCACCCGGTGGCTGTCGCCACGATCCTGGCCGAACTGGGCCTGGAGGACGTCACCCTGGCGGCCGCCCTCCTGCACGACGCGGTGGAGGACACCAAGGTCACCCTGGCCGACATCGAGGGCGACTTCGGCGTGGAGGTCGCCGCCCTGGTCGACGGGGTCACCAAGCTCGACCGGATCCGCTTCGACTCCCGCGAGGCGCAGCAGGCGGCGACCATGCGCAAGATGCTCGTGGCCATGGCCAGGGACATCCGCGTCCTGCTCATCAAGCTGGCCGACCGCCTCCACAACATGCGCACGCTGGCCGCGCTTCCGGAGACCAAGCAGGCCCGCATCGCGCAGCAGACCCTGGACATCTACGCCCCGCTCGCCCACCGCCTGGGCATCGCCGGCATCAAGTGGCAGCTCGAGGACCTGGCCTTCGCCACCCTCTACCCCAAGCGCTACGCCGAGATCGAGCAGATGGTCTCGTCGCGCACGCCCGAGCGGAACCAGTACGTGGACCAGGTGATCGAGGTCGTCCAGGCCCGCCTGGCGGAGTTGCGCGTCGAGGCCGAGGTGAGCGGCCGGCCGAAGCACAACTGGAGCATCTACGAGAAGATGGTCCTGCGGGGCAAGGAGTTCGACGACATCTACGACCTCGTCGGCATCCGGGTGGTGGTCGCCACCGTGAAGGACTGCTACGCCGCCCTGGGCACGATCCACGCGGCGTGGAAGCCGGTCCAGGGCCGGTTCAAGGACTACATCGCGGTCCCCAAGTTCAACCTGTACCAGTCGCTGCACACGACGGTGATCGGGCCCCAGGGCAAGCCCCTCGAGGTCCAGATCCGCACCCGCGAGATGCACATGCGGGCCGAGTTCGGCGTGGCCGCCCACTGGAACTACAAGGAGGGGTCGCCGGCCGGGGGCGATCCCGCGTGGCTGCACCGCATCGTCGACTGGTCGCGGGAGACGGCCGACCCCGACGAGTTCATGGCGACGCTGAAGGGCGACCTCGAGCAGGACGAGGTCTACGTTTTCACCCCCAAGGGCGACGTGGTCAGCCTGCCCATGGGCTCGACGCCGATCGACTTCGCCTACTCCATCCACACCGAGGTCGGGCACCGGTGCATCGGGGCCAAGGTCAACGGGCGGCTCGTGCCCCTCGACAGCCAACTGGCGTCCGGGGACACGATCGACGTCGTCACCTCCAAGGTGGAGGGCGCGGGGCCGTCCCGGGACTGGATGCAGGTCGTCGCCACCCCCCGGGCCCGCAACAAGATCCGCCAGTGGTTCAGCCGGTCACGGCGCGAGGAGACCATCGAGAACGGCCGCGACGACCTCGTCCGGGCCTTGCGCCGCGAGGGCCTCCCGGTGCAGAAGCTCACCAACTCGCCGCTGCTGGCCGAGGTGGCCAAGGCGCTCAACTACAACGACGTGGAGGCGCTCCACGCCGCCATCGGCGAGGGCCACGTGGCCGCCAAGACGGTCGCCCAGCGGGTCGGTCGCGAGCTGCGGGGCGCGGAGGATGAGCAGTTGCCGGCGTCGGAGCCCCGGCCGCTGCGCCCGGCCCGGCGGCGGCCGTCGGTCGGCGTCCACGTGGAGGGGCTGGACGACCTGCTCGTGCGGCTGTCCCGCTGCTGCAACCCCATGCCGGGCGACAACATCGTCGGCTTCGTCACCACCGGCCGGGGTGTCTCGGTGCACCGGGCCGACTGCGCCAACGCCGTGGCCATGGCCGCGAGCATGGGCGAGCGGCGGATCGCGGTGGACTGGGACCGGGAGCGGGGCGGGTCGTTCGTGGTGTCGATCGAGGTGGAGGCGCTCGACCGCTCCAAGCTCCTCCGGGACGTGTCGACGGTGCTGGCCGACCACCACGTCAACATCCTCTCCTGCTTCACCAACACCGGCGCCGACCGCGTGGCTCGGCTCCGGTTCGAGTTCGAGCTGGCCGACCCCTCCCACCTCGACTCGCTGCTCGCCACCATCAAGCGGGTGGACAGCGTGTACGACGCCTACCGGGTCGTTCCGGGTCGGGGCAACCTCCGGGCCGTGCCCGGCTGACCGGGCGCTCCCATCGCGATCGGGCTAGACCACGAGGAGGCGGGATCGTCGTCTCTATCGCCGAGGTTCGGATCTCGGACGCCGTGGCGGCGAAACTGGCGCACAAGAATCCGCCGGTCACGCCCGATGAGGTCCGTGAGGCGCTCGTCCTGACCCGCCTCGAACGGGCCGGTTGGGATCACGACCCCGATCGAGGATGGCGGCTCCTCGCGACGGGGACGACCTACACCGGGCGGCGAATCAACGCCGTGCTCTACCCTGCCGACGACGAAGGGACCTGGTGGTTGGGCACGGCAATGCATTACGGGAGCTGAGGGGGCATCATTGTGGTCATGAGCGACTACGACGACACGGACATGAGCGCCGAGGAGTTCGAGCGGCGGATGGCGCAGGCTGTGCCGGCGGCGGTTGTAGCGAGCCCACGGGCGGGGAGCGCCACTTACGGATCGAGCAACGACACGCGCTCCGAGTCGGTCCGTTTCGGAGATCGCGTGAACGAGACGATCACCCGGAACGTGGTGCTCGCTGGTGAATGACCCGTAGGGGGACTCGCGTCAGGGGCTTGTTGTTCACGAGAACATCGAACCAGTGCAGCCCCTCTATCGCCGGGAAGGTCAGGTTGAGTACGAGGTTCACGCCTCGCTCGTCGCCCTCGAACATGACATCCATCGTGTGATCGGACAAGTACTGGCCACTCGGCTGCTCTTGGCGCACCACCACGGCGTTTCGCCCGCGTGCGTCCCCTGACTTGAGGGCGATGAGGAGCGTTGCGCTGAACACGGCGCCCTCCGGTACTTCGGGCGGCGCATCGGGCCCGAGAGCGTTCAGCGTGACGCGGTCGACGGCACGGATGATGCTCATCGTGCCGTCCTTCTCCTCAAGCAGACGATCGCAGAACGTCGCGATCTGTACGTGGGGTCCGCCACTCACAACTCAGAGCGTAGTGGGGCACTGTGTCTGGGGAACCTCCGGGCCGTGCCTGGCTGACAGGCGTAAGGTCGCCGCCGAGGAGGGGCCGAGGAGGAGGAGCTGTCGGGGTGGGCCGTTCGGCCTCACCATCTCGGTGGAGAAGGGCGCCGGGCTCTACGCCATCGGGTTCGGCAGCCTGCTCGGCGTCGGCGGCGCCCTCGCCTACAAACAGCCCGCCGGGGATCAGGCGCGCGCCCGCTCGGCGTGGGCCTGGAAGCGGGAGGCGGCGCCTGCGGGGCCCGCCGGCGCGGCCGGCGCGGCCGGCGCGGCCGGGGCGGCCGGCGCGGCCGGACCACCGGTCGCCGGCGACGGCCCGGGCGGGGGCAAGCGCTCGTTGATGCGTGCGGCCATGGTCACGAGCTGGTCCCGGAGGTCGTCGGCGACGGTGGCCGGCGGGGCCACCGGGGGGCCGGCCGGCGACGGCGCGGCCGAGTCCGGCGCCGCCGGCGCCACCTCCGCCGCCACCTCCGCCGCCACCTCCGCCAGCGGCCCGCCCTCGGCCGGCTCGGGCAGGACCGGCAGGTCGGACCTCGGCGCGGCCCGGCTGGCGACGAGGTGGAGGAAGGTGAGGGCGGCGGCGTCCCGCTTGGTCAGGGCGCCGCGCCCGGGGGCGAACAGCGCCCGCACCGAGGCCACGATCGACGAGTGGTCGTACAGGGTGGCGTCCACGTGGCTGGTCTCGACCCAGGGCGAGACGACGATGGCCGGCACCCGGGGGCCGAGGCAGCGGAAGTCGAACGGCGAGTTGCGGTTCTCGACGAAGAACGCCACCAGCCGCCTGGTCCAGTAGGCGATCCGGTCCTTGCGGGTGCCCGTCCCCGGCGGCTCGGCCCGGGGCGGGGCGACGTGGTCGAACAGCCCGCCGTGCTCGTCGTAGGTGATCAGCAGCAGGGTGCGGCCGAACAGCTCGGGGTTGGCCGCCAGCGAGGAGTAGATCCTCCACACCAGGTGCTCGCCCCGCTGGAAGTCGGTCGACCCGCTGGTCAGCTTCTGGTTGTTGCCCGGGTGCTGGCTGTTGGAGAGCGGCCCCTGGTGGTTGGGCTCGATGAAGGTGTAGGGCGGGAGACCCCGGCCGCCGACGGCCACGTCCTCGTAGAAGCGGTCCATCTGGTACCAGTTCGCCTCGTTGCCGCCCTCCCACAGCTGCTGGTAGCACATGACCTGGGCCATGCCGTCGTGGTACACCCGCCAGCCGTGCCGGCCCAGTTGGTCGAAGATCGTCTCGTCGTCGTACAGGCCGATCTCGATGTCGACCGACCCGGACGACGTGGCCGCGTGGGCGAACTGGCGGTTGGGCCACGTGGCGCCGGGCACCGACGAGTGCCAGTTCGTGCAGACGGCGAACTCCCGGGCCAGGGCGCCGAGCACCGGGATCTTGGCCGGCGGGAGGCACCGCATGACCTGCGCGCTGGTGGCGGCGACCCGTGACAGGGGCACCCGCGCCAACTGCTTGCTCTTCTCCCGGCTCTGGCGGACGACCAGCACGGACAGGGCCGCCAGCGCCAGGAACGTGAGGGCCAGCCCCTCCCACTGCCCGTAGAAGCCGGCGGCCGCCGCCTGGCCGGCGGCCGAGATCACCAAGGCGGCTACCGCCACCCCCAGCAGGACGTCCCGCAGCTTTCCCACCAACGAGGCGACGTTGCGCAGCCACAGGGCCAGGGCGCCGAACAGGACGAGGACCCCGGCGGTGACGAGGAGCGACCGCGGCCAGCCCCCGTTCGCGCTGAGGCGGCAGAAGTGCTGGGCGGCGGCGGCGACCGCGGCGGCCAGCACCAGGCCGAGGGCGTGCACGCGCACCCACCAGATCTTGGGCACGTGCTCCCGCCCCGCCAGCTTGTCACCGTAGGCGGCGGCGAACCCGTTCATCCGGAAGTCGCGCCAGCGGTGGCCGTTCATGGCCTTCTTGATCGACTCGTGCCCGTGGGGCGGGTCGCACAGCAGCAGGTGGTCGGCGTCGGCGGCCACGTCGGCGGCCGCCGCCAGCTCGTCGTCGAGGTTCACCGGGTTGGGGAACGACCGGCCCCGCAGGCCTGGGTAGTCGGGGCTGGGGTGGTCGAGGTACCCCAGGAGGTGGTCGAAGGACCGGTTCTCCAGCATGAGCACGATCACGTGGTCGATGCGGCTCCGGGCCGCACGGCGAACGCCGTCGGGCGGCTCGCTCACTCGCCGATCCGGAGGGCCACGGCGGGCCGGATTTTCGACGCCTGGCTGGCGGGGGCGGCCGTGGCCGCGAGCGACGCCGCCAGCGCCACCGCCACCAGGAGGAGCAGCGGCGCCACGGGCACGCCGAAGTCCAGGCGAGCCTGCCCGAACACGTCGGAGTTGGTCAGCAGTTGGAAGCTCACGACGAGGGCCAGCGCCAGGCCGATGACGATGCCCTGCACGGCGACGAAGCCCGCCTCCAGGAGGAAGGCCGAACGGACGACCTTCCGGGAGAAGCCCAGCGCCCGCAGCATGCCGATGTGCCGCCGGCGCTCCCGCACCGCCCGCACCATGACGACTCCGAGGCCGGCCACCCCGACGAGCAGCCCCAGGGCGAGGTAGCCCTGCATGAGCCGGATGAAGCCTTGCTGCTGCTGGAGCTGGACCTTGACCAACGTCTCCACCGTGTCCGCCTTGGCCCCGAACCGCACGAGCGTGCCGGTGAGCCTCCGCGCCGCCACCGCCGGATCCTCGCCCGGCTTCACGGCGACGAAGTGGCGGTTGGAGACGGCGCCCAGCCCCAGGAAGTCCCGGGCCACCGCCGAGTTGGTGACGACCCCCTGGTCCAGCCAGTCGGACGAGAGGATGCCGGCGACGGTCCAGGTCCGGCGGTCGCTGGTGGACGGGTTGAGGGCGGTGATCTTGTCGCCCACCCGCACCAGGTTCTGGGGCGGCCCGCCTCCTTCCTGGAGGAACGAGCTCGCCACCATCACCAGGTCGCGGCCGTCGAGGACCCCGATCCACGCGTCCTCGTCGGTGCGGAACCGGTCGAGGCGGTCGGAGAGGGCGGGCCGGCCCCGCTCCAGGAAGCTGCGGTCGAAGCCGGAGATGGGCCAGGCCAGCAGGTCGGGGTGCTGGGGGGAGGCGAACTGGGGCGTCCCCCGGACGATGGGCGCCACCTTCTCGATCTGGCCCTGGGCGAACAGGGTGTTGATGGTGGCGGGGTTGGACGGGTTCGAGTCGAGCACCATGTGGAAGCCGGCGCTGGACTCGCGCACGAACCGGGGGATCTGGGCGTCGAACAGGTGGGAGAAGACGGCCAGGAAGGTGAGGACGAAGACGATCAGGGCGTAGATCCCGAGCAGCATCGACGTGCGGAAGCGGCGGGCCACGGGGTAGGCGAAGGCCATCCGGGCGGCCAGGCTCCGGCGGCTGCCGCCCGCCTTGGCGATCATCCGGCCCACCGCGTCGGCGTTGACGGCGCCCAGCCCGACGGCCGCGCCCACCAGGATCACGCCCTGGACCACGAAGGTGGGGATGTTGCTCCCGTCGAACACCTCGGGGAAGACGGTGAAGCAGGTCAGCGCCCAGGTGAGGGCCACGAAGCAGGCCCAGGTGACAGCCACCTTCCGGCCCACCATGCGGCTGAGCAGGGGGGCGCCGGCGGCGGCGGCGAGGGGGACGCCCACCAGCGCCCCGAACCAGCTCTTGGAGGACGTGCCGGAGATGAACAGGGCCCCGCCCACCACCACCCCGGCGGCGCCGAGCATGAGGGCCTGCGATCGGCGGCGGGCGCTGGGCGGTTCGGGCAGGTCGCGGATGGCGCGGATGACGTTGAGGTTCCCGATGCGGACGCTGGCCGCCCACACCGTGAACAGGGCGATCACCCCGCCGATCACGAAGCCGCTCATCAGGCTTTCGGGCCGGGCGGTGAAGCGCAGGGCGGTGCGCAGCCGTTCGTCCTCGCCCGCGTTGAAGACGCTCTGGGCGACGACGACCACGATCCGGCCCACGGCCAGGCCGGCGATCGTCCCCCCGAGGGCGGCGAGGGCCGCGTAGAGGCCGCCCTCGGCGCCGAACGCCCGCACCAGTTGGTTGCGCCTCAGCCCGACGGCCCGCAGCATGCCGAGCTGGGACTTGCGCTCGTCGGCCAGCATGACGAAGACGTTGACGAGCAGCAGCACGCCCGCCGTCACGCTGAACGCCCCGATGCCGCCGAACAGCTTCACGAAGTTGCGGGCGTTGGCCTCGGCCCCGTCGAGGAGATCCTTCTTGCGGTCCTGGACCTCGGTGTCGGGCTGGGACGCAACCCGGTCCCGGAGCAGGGGCGACACCTCGGCGGTGCGGGCCGCGGCGTCGAACACGCCTCCCCGGTTGGACACCATGACCAGCCCGATGGGCGGCACGTTGCCCGCCTCCAGGACGGTGGCCGGCGCGAGGCCGGCGATGGTGCCAGGGGCGACGAACGCCGACGGCTGGCCGAAGCCGGCCAGGCCGATCCTGGGCACGACCTGGCGGACGGTGAGCGTCCGGCGGGCGCCGTAGGCGAACAGCTCGACCGTGGCCCCCCGTCCCACGCCGAGGATCTTGGCCAGGTCCTCGGGGAGGACCAGCTCGTCGCCCTGGGGTGTGGGGCCGGCCCCGGCCAGTCCGGTGATGGACGGGTCGCCGCCGAAGCGCCGGGCCTCGTCGAAGTCGACCTCGAGGAGGGTCGTCTGGGGCTCGGCCCGAGGCTCGGCGCCGGGTCGCTGGAGCGCGGCCTGGGCGCTGAGGGCGGTCAGGACGCCGTCGACGGGGAGCGGCGGCTCGCGCCGCACCGCCGCCTCGGCCGGCCCGAGCGGGGACGTCCCGATCACCCGCACCACCTCGTCGATCGGGCCGAGCTGGGTGCGGGCGGCGTCCCGGATGGAGGCCCGGAGGGTGTCGCCGACGATGAAAGAGGCGGTCACGATGGCGGTTCCGAGCAGCGAGCCGGCGATCACGAGGGCGGCCTCCCCCTTGCGGCGGGCCACGTTGCGCAGGGCCAGCCGGCGGATCGTCGGCCGCCGCCACAGGTCGTGCAGGATCACCAGGACGACCGGCAGGGCCATGCCGCCGAGGATCCAGGTGATCAAGGGCGCCCGCTCACCACGCAGGGCCGGCGCCGAGGAGCTCGGCGGCCGACCCGTCCTCCACGATCTGGCCGTCCTGCATGCGGACCAGCCGCCAGGCGGCCCGGGCGATGCCGGGGTCGTGGGTCACCACGACGATGGTCTGGCCCTCGGCGTGTACCTCCTGGAGCAGTTGGAGGACGGCGCCGGCCATGTGGCTGTCGAGGTTGCCGGTGGGCTCGTCGGCCCACACGATGGTGGGCCGGTTCACCAGGGCGCGGGCGATGGCGACCCGCTGCTGCTCGCCGCCGGACAGCTCGTTGGGCCGGTGGCCCTCCCGCTCGCCCAGCCCCACCCGCACCAGCATCTCGTTGGCGCGGGCGCGCGCCTCACCCTGCTTCACCGCGTTGAGCAGGAGCGGCAGCTCGACGTTCTCCGCCGCGGTCAGGACGGGAATGAGGTTGTAGGCCTGGAAGATGAAGCCCATGGACCGGGCCCGGTGGGCGGTCCGCGCGCCGTCGGCCATGGCGTGGATGTCGGCCCCTTCCACCGTCACCCGGCCGTGGTCGATGTCGTCCAGGCCCGAGAGGCAGTTCAGGAGCGTCGTCTTGCCCGAGCCCGACGGGCCCATCACGGCCACGAACTCCCCGGGCTCGATGACCAGGTCGATGCCGCGCAAGGCGGGCACTTCCAGGGCGGCCGTCCGGTAGACCTTGGTCACACCCTGGGCGACGAGGATGGGGTGATAGGCGTAACCGTCCCCGTCCGGTGACAAGGGGTCAGTCATCGAAGGGGCGAGCGTAGCGGGCGGCTCGCCCCCCGGCCCAGGTCAGGGCGCCGGCTCGGTCCCGAACCGGCGGGATACTCGGTAGGCCGACTCGGGCCGGCGGGTAGCCTGGCCGGTCGTGAACGAGTTCCGGGCCCCGCCCGGCACCCACGACGTGCTGCCGCCCGAGTCGGCCCGCTGGCAGTGGCTGATCGGCTGCTTCGCCCAGCGCGCCAGCCGCGCCGGGTTCGGGCTGATCGTCAGCCCCCTCTTCGAGGATCTGGCCGTGTTCCAGCGGGTGGGGGAGGAGACCGACGTCGTCCGCAAGGAGATGTACGACTTCCTCGACAAGGGCGGCCGCCGGCTGGCGCTGCGCCCCGAGGGCACCGCGCCGGTGGTGCGGGCGTTCGTCCAGCACCGGCCCCTCACGCCGTTCAAGGCGTACTACTACGCCCCCAGCTTTCGGTACGAGCGTCCCCAGGCGGGCCGCTACCGCCAGCACCACCAGCTGGGCGTGGAGGCGCTGGGGACCGACGACCCCGAGCTCGACGTCGAAGTGATGTCGCTGGCCTGGGAAACCGCCAGGGTCGACGTCGGCCTCGAGGGCGTCACGGTGCTGCTCAACTCGCTGGGCGACTCCGTTTGCCGTCCCGCCTACCTGGAAACCCTGCGCGCCTTCCTTGAGGCCCGCGCCGGCCAGCTGTGCGACGAGCACCGGGAGCGGATCCAGGCCAACCCCCTGCGGGTCCTGGACTGCAAGCGGCCGGCGTGCGTCGCCGCGACCGCGGACGCCCCCCGGCTCGTCGACCACCTCTGCCCCGCCTGCACGTCCCACTTCGCGGCAGTGAAGGTCGGCCTGGACGCCGTCGGCGTGCACTTCCACCTCGCGCCCCGGCTCGTGCGCGGCCTCGACTACTACACCCGGACGACGTTCGAGCTGCAGTCGTCCTCCCTCGACGCGGCCCAGAACGCGGTGGGAGGCGGCGGCCGCTACGACCGGTTGGCGGAGGCGCTGGGCGGCCCGCCCACGCCCGGCATCGGCTTCGGCCTGGGCATCGAGCGGCTGCTGCTCGCCGCCGACGCGGAGGGTGCGTTCCCGCTCCCGTCGCGCACGGTCGACGTGTGGCTGGTCGACCTGACCGGCGGGCGGGCGGCGACCATCCTGGCCCACGAACTGCGCGCCGAGGGTTGCTCGTGCGACCGGTCCTTCGACGATCGTTCGATAAAGGCCCAGCTCAAGGCGGCCAACCGGGCCGGCGCTCGGCTGGCCCTCATCGTAGGCGAGGAGGAGCGGGCGTCGGGATCCGTCACCATCAGAGACCTGGACAGCGGCGAGCAAGAGGAGGTCGGCCGCGACGTGGTGGTCAAGCGCACGCTGGACCGGCTGGACGCATGACGTTGCGCACCGACTACTGCGGGGAGCTGCGGGCCGGCGACGCCGGCCGCAAAGTCACCGTGTGCGGCTGGGTCGACCGGGTGCGGGAGCACGGCGAGCACCTCACCTTCGTCGACCTGCGCGACCACACCGGTGTGGTGCAGTGCGTGGTCGACGCCGGCGCCGACCTGCGCTCCGAGTACGTCGTGGCTGTCACCGGCGTGTGCCGGCGCCGGCCCGAAGGGACGCTCAACCCCCACCTGGAGACGGGGGCGGTCGAGATCGGGGACTGCGACGTCGAGATCCTCAACGAGGCGGCGCCGCCGCCGTTCTCGCTGGCGGGCCGGGTCGACGCCGAGGAGGCGCTGCGCTTGCGCTACCGCTACCTCGACCTCCGCCGCCCCGCCATGCAACGCAACCTGCGCCTGCGGGCGGCGGTCAACGCCGCCATCCGGTCGTCCATGGGCGCCCAGGGTTTCGTCGAGGTCGAGACCCCGCTCCTGATCGCCTCCACGCCCGAGGGGGCGCGGGACTTCGTGGTGCCGTCGCGCCTCCAGCAGGGGAAGTTCTACGCCCTGCCCCAGAGCCCCCAGCTGTTCAAGCAGCTGCTCATGGTCGGCGGCCTCGACCGCTACTACCAGCTGGCGCGCTGCCTGCGGGACGAAGACCTCCGCGCCGACCGCCAGTTCGAGTTCACCCAGCTCGACGCCGAGGCCACCTTCGTCGACGCCGACGACGTGATGGCGTTCATCTCCGAGGCGGTGCTGGCCGCGACCCGGGCGGTGCGGCCCGACGAGGTCGGCGGCGGCCCCATACCCCGCATCACCTGGCAGGAGGCCCAGGACCGGTTCGGGACCGACAAGCCCGACGTCCGCTTCGGCATGGAGCTGACCGAGCTGAGCGCCGTCTTGGCGGGAGCCGAGTTCCGCGCCTTCCAGCCGCCCGCAGTCGTCAAGGGGATCGTGGCGCGGGGCCAGGGCGACCTCGGCCGGGCCCAGCTCGACCGGCTCACCGACCGGGCCAAGCTGGCGGGCGCGGCCGGCCTGGTGTGGATGCGGGTCGGGGCCGGGGGCGCCCTGGACGCGCCCGTCGCCAAGTTCCTCTCCGCCGGTGAGCAGGCGGGTCTCGTCGCCGCCCTGGAGGCGGCGCCCGGCGACCTGGTCCTGATCGTGGCCGGCGAGCGCCCGGTGGTGAACGCCGCCCTGGGCGCCCTCCGCCTCGACCTCGGGCGGCCGCCGGTCAACGAAGGCGGGCTCCGCTTCCTGTGGGTCACCGAGTTCCCCCTGTTCGAAGCGGTGGACGCGGCCGGGGAGCTGATCCCCGCCCACCACCCCTTCACCATGCCCCACCCCGACGACCTCGACCGGCTCGAATCCGAGCCGCTGGCGGTCCGATCGCTCGCCTACGACCTCGTGCTGAACGGCTGGGAGCTGGGCAGCGGGAGCATCCGTATCCACCGCCCCGACGTCCAGCAGCGGATCTTCTCGCTGCTCGGCATCGACGAGGCGCGGGCCCAGGCCCGCTTCGGCTTCCTGCTCGACGCCTTCCGCCACGGCGCCCCGCCCCACGG
>Ga0187893_10004138_pt1 | contig 28116 bp, 26 predicted proteins | sample MA1701074metaG_FD_139574 | JGI IMG/M metagenome (GOLD analysis project Ga0187893, IMG submission 139574) | White microbial mat communities from a basaltic lava cave in the Kipuka Kanohina Cave System on the Island of Hawaii, USA - MA170107-4 metaG ... | reverse complement strand
TTGAAGCCTGAATCGAACATTTCACCGCTTTACTTTGTTCTTGCCGCCGCCCTCATCTGGAGCACCGGCGGACTTTTTATCAAATGGACCTCGCTCTCCGGACTTGAGCTCTCATTCGGACGCTCCTTGCTGGCCGTAATAACTGTCGTGATCTTCACCCGCCGGGAGGGTTTTGGTCTAAATCGAGCCACCGCCCTGGCATCCGTGTTTTACGCGGCGCTCCTGCTGCTGTTCGTGCTCGCAACTAAAGCCACGACGGCAGCCAATGCGATCTTCCTTCAGTACACGGCTCCTGTGTACGTGCTGATACTCGAGCCTTTGCTGTACAAAGAGAAGTTTCTAAGGCGCGATCTGCTGGTAATTATTTTTTGCATCGTCGGGATGTCACTCTTTTTCATTGGCAAGCTTCGACCTCAGGATGTAGCCGGCAACCTCATGGCGCTGGCTTCCGGCGTTTGCTTTGCGTTTTATTTTCTGCTCTTGCGCCACTCCAGCTCGCGTAGCGTCAACCGCGCCTCATCCGTCATCTACGGCAATCTCCTGGTAGTGTTGCTTTGTGCGCCGGCTGGTCTCGCAGCGCTTCCAAACCTCACGCGGTTTGACGCCCTGGCCGTCATTTATCTGGGCGTCGTCCAAATTGGCATCGCTTACACGCTGTTTACGCTCGGCATGGCGCGCGGAATTCGATCCATTGACGCGGGGATTGCGGGCTATATCGAACCGGTGTTGAACCCCGTCTGGGTTTTTTTGATTCTGGGTGAGCGCCCTTCACAGTGGGCTTTGGTGGGCGGCGCCATCATCATAACTGCTGTCGTAGGACACACCGCGCTGAAAGTACGAGAGGATCGAAGTTTACTCAGGGTGTAACCTGCTTTCTTTTCTACCCGAATACCTTGCTGACCTCAAGCTCCAGTTGGGACCAAACGATTGATTTTAGCTGATCACCCTTGGAGTAGACCTTCCCGATGCCGGAACCGCTGGGCGTCGGATTACGCACTTCGATCGTTTCTGCAATTTCATCAACCAGCCAAAGCTCCTTAACACCGAGCGCCGCATAAGTATCGGCCTTGGTATTCCGGTCGTAGATGGCCGAACCCGGCGAAATGACTTCGAATACGAGATCGGCGGTGGTGCGATGTTCCGGGTCGAGTTGCGCCTGCATTTCCGCCGACACATAAAACAGGTCCGGCTCGAGGTAAGTATTGGCGCTGGTCCAGATGGCGGCCCGGGGAGCATATAGGGTGCCCTTATCGTCAAAGTCGATCAGGTACTTTGATATGAGCCGAATAAGTCTGCTTACAGCGTTGTCGTGAGCGTAACCGGGAGGAGGAGTCATATAGAGGACTCCTGCAATTAGTTCGACCTTTGAATGATCCGGAGGCTCGGGAAGGGCCCAGAATTCTTCCAACGTATAGGTCTTGACGAGAGGAGATGTGTTTACCCAAGTCATAAAAGATTTTCCGATTGAGGGTGCGTGGCGAAAGTATATCACGGCGAAATCCACCTTACACCGATTATGTAAAACAAATCAGCATGCTTGTTGGCTCAAAACATACACGCGTCACAGTGAGAGTGAATCCGAGCCCAACCAGCATGAGGTCAATCGACTATTCCATTTTCTAAAGTCTTATCAGTGTAATCGGTGTAATCTGTGGATTAGAAACGATCCTAAAAGTCATACAACTAAACCATCCACTGGCGCCGATTGTCATAATAGACCGGTGACTTATTCGGGTATCTCTTCTTGTAACGCTTATAGCGCGCAAGCAGTCGCTCGTACCTTTTATCCGAAGAGTGAAGCGGGCGATGCGGTATAGCACACAGGTGATCTTCAATCTTGTGCATGTTCCTGCCAGAGAAGCGCCAATCGTAGTTGCCCAACTCGTAGAGACTCGTCAGGCCGTAGCCCTTGATTCGTCCAGTGAAATCTACGTAAGTGTCGAAATAACTCCAGGCCAAATCTCGCAGCGATCGAAATAACGGACGCCGGCCATGCAACCCCGGGTCGCGGGAGCGGGCAATCGAGCCCCACTTCCCGTCTCTCCGAAATACAAAGATCACGTGGTCAAGCAGGTCGTGCGATTCCAGATCCAATAACAACGGCGGGTATCCATGCTGTTCGAGAATTACCGCGGCGGCGACAGCGGCCTCCAGGCAGTGAGCCTCGTTCCGGCGGACGATTTCCCGAAACGAGCGCATCGTCCCGCCGTCGGGTTCCCAGTTGTAAGGCAATGAGCGGAGATAACGCTGCACCAACGGAGGGGTCGGCAGCGACTGAATCAGGCTCCACTCCTCTTTCGTAAACGCACTTTTGTCGGGTTTTTGACTCATTTCTCCCAAAGTCTATTGCCTGATCGGACATTAGCTTTATACATGAGGGGCTCGTTCAACCCGCATGCTCGGCACATCTAGGATTATACTGACTCATCGTGGCAGTGCGTGCGTCCTTGCTTCGAGCACCCTCGGTGATGTAAGAAGATTATTGACCAGACCTAGCCCACGAGCAGGCGGCCGATGAAGAATCAGGGCTTCGTTGCCCGCTGACGCGCGGCTATTCCAACAAACGTAAATGGAGATGCGATGACTTCAATGCGCCCAGAACGCGTGACCAAACATTCAGGTCGTAAGAACACCGATTACGAACTCGACAACTATGGGATTGGAGAAGCCAGCAGAGTTTACTGGAACCTCAACCCCCCGGAGCTTTATGAAGAGATAGCTTGTCGCAACGAGGGTCGTCTCTCCGATCATGGCGCCCTAATCGTCGATACGGGCGAACATACGGGACGCGCAGCCAAAGACAAGGCCATCGTACGAGAGCCCGAAAGCGAAGACAAAGTCTTTTGGGGAGACGTCAATAAAGATTATCCCCAGGACAAGTTTAACCTTCTCAAAGAGCGCATGATGGCCCATGCGTCTGGCCGCGAGCTTTTTGTGCAGGACACTTTTGCCGGCGCCGACCCTCGCTACCGCCTGCCGGTACGGATCATCACGGAACTCGCATGGCACTCGCTGTTCGCGCGCACGATGTTTATTAACGACAACTCGGCTACCGCGCCGCATCATCCGGAGTTCACCATTATCAACTTCCCCAGCTTTCAAGCAGATCCACAGCGTGACGGCACCCGCTCTCCCACTTTTATCCTGATGGATTTTAGCCAGCGCCTGGTGTTGATTGGCGGCACTTCCTACGCCGGCGAGACCAAGAAAAGCGTATTCACAATCTTGAATTATTTGCTGCCGCAGCGAGGCGTGATGAGCATGCACTGCTCGGCCAACGTTGGCCAGGCGGGCGACGTGGCGATCTTCTTCGGCCTTTCAGGGACCGGAAAGACGACCCTCTCTGCTGATCCCGAACGGGAACTGGTCGGCGACGACGAGCACGGCTGGTCAAACGACGGGGTATTCAATTTTGAAGGCGGCTGCTATGCAAAGGTAATCAAATTGTCCGCCGAGGCTGAGCCAGACATCTATCGCACTACGCGCATGTTCGGCACCATTCTCGAGAACGTCGTCTATGATTCCAAAACCCGCGCGATCGATCTCGACGATGCCAGCAAGACCGAGAACACGCGCGCCTCCTATCCCTTGACCAGCATTCCCAACATCGTGTCGTCGGGTTATGCCGGACATCCGCAAAACATCATCATGCTGACCGCGGATGCTTTCGGCGTGCTGCCGCCTGTTGCGCGTCTTTCAGCCGAACAAGCGATGTATCACTTTCTATCTGGTTACACCGCCAAGGTTGCCGGCACAGAGAAAGGTATTAAGGAACCTGAGGCCACTTTCTCGACCTGCTTTGGCGCCCCTTTCATGGTGCTTCACCCGGGCGTCTATGCGGATCTGCTCGGGAAGAAGATGGCCCAGCACAATGCCGCCTGTTGGTTGGTCAATACCGGTTGGAGCGGCGGGCCTTACGGGGTGGGCAAGCGCATGAAGATTAGCTATACGCGCGCGATGATCCGGGCGATCCTGAACGGCAGCCTGGCAAACGTGGAAACCAAACCCGATCCGATCTTCGGCGTGAAGGTTCCCGTCTCTTGTCCGGATGTTCCGGCCGAAGTGCTCCAACCGCGCAATACCTGGTCAGACAAAGAGGCGTACGACCGGCAAGCACGCGATCTCGCCCGTCGCTTCAATGAGAACTTTAAGAAGTATGAGAGCGGAGTGTCCGAAGGTGTGCGGGCCGTGGCTCCAACAGCTTAGCTTGAGTGAACTCTTATCCGGGAGGCCAATTCATCGGGCGGCCGCCAAGAACGTGCACATGCAGATGAAAGACTGACTGGCCGGCGCCAGAGCCGGTGTTGATGACGGTGCGATAACCACTCTCAGAATGTCCCTCGTCGTTGGCGATGCGGGCGCCAACTCGCAGCAGATGACCCAGCAACGCCTCGTCTCTGTTCGAAGCATCATTTAACGATTCGATATGCTCGCGCGGAATTACGAGAACATGACTCGGAGCCTGCGGATTGATGTCGCGAATGGCGACGCAGCGTTGGTCCTGATGCAGGAGATCGGCAGGAATTTCTCCCGCGATTATTTGGCAAAATAGACAGTTTTCTTCAGGCATGTTTTTTTTGTTCTAGAAAAACTCTTAACCGAGAATATCACTAACCTTCAGTTCCAGTCCTGAAACTGAACCGGGCACCACTGTTTCTCCAATCTTGTGTTTTCGAGATTTGCGATAAGCCCCTTCAACCGGTTCATAGTAAACTTCAATAATCTTCCTGGGCAGATTAATCAGCCAGACCTCCGGAATCAAAGCGCGGGCATAGAGTGGTACTTTGACCTGGCGATCCGAATGTACTGATGTATCCGCCACTTCCATGACTAGAAAAACATCTGAAGGAGTCGGGTGGCGCGAGGAATAGTAATCTTTGCGCGGCTTGAGTAGCGCGATATCGAGCACTGGTTCAGAGAAATCGCTTATTCGAATTGGGTTCTGAACTCGAACCATTGTTTTTCGCTTATCGAGGCTGCTCAATAAATCGTTAAGCCGCGATACACAGGCTGCGTGAGGACTGCCAATCGGAGCCATCTTAATGACTTCTCCTTCGATGAGTTCTAAGCGGTCGTCAGGCTTGAGGACACCTGCCCGAGCCATCCGGTAATACTCGTCCACATTAAAGTATCTTTTCTCGAGTTGAGCTGACATAACTTAAAAGTGCCCTGATACTAGCACAGGGCCAGAACGTTTTCGTACTCAGGCGGCTGCCACATCTCCGGAAGCTTGGCCCAGCGTCGCTGTCACCGATTCTCTAATCCGCTCGATATCGGCGCCGACCGCGCGCAACTTCGCCTCAATCTTCTCATACCCTCGATCAATGTGATACACGCGATCGATGATCGTCTCGCCCTCAGCCACCAGGCCCGCGAGCACCAGCGATGCCGACGCGCGCAGATCTGATGCCAACACTGGCGCCCCCGTCAGACCCGTTGGTCCCTCGACATTGGCAGTATGACCATCGAGTTGAATGTGCGCGCCCATGCGCTGCAATTCCGAAGCATGCATAAACCTGTTCTCGAAAACCGTCTCGGCTATGACCGAACGCCCTTCGGACTGCGTCATCAAAGCCATGTACTGGGCCTGCATGTCAGTCGGGAACAGGGGATACGGCGCCGTGGTCAATGCGCGGGACCGTAATACCTTTCCCCTTCGCACTCGCAACGTGCTTGGGTTGAGTTCCTCGATTTCCACGCCCACCTCAGACAACTTCTCGATTACGCTTTGCAGGTGTTCCGGCCGGCAATCCTTGATCTCCAGCTCGCCTCCAGTAATCGCCGCGGCAACTATGAAAGTTCCGGTCTCGATGCGATCGGGAATGATGGTGTGTTCGGCGCCGCCCAATGCCTCGACTCCATCAATCTCAATCGTTTCTGTCCCGGCGCCTCGCACGCGCGCTCCCATGCGATTGAGTAACTCCGCCAGGTCGCTGACCTCGGGCTCGCGAGCTGAGTTGTGAAGAACCGTCTTGCCCTTCGCCAGAGCTGCCGCCATCATCAGGTTTTCGGTGCCCGTGACCGTCACTTTCTCAAACCGAATCTCTGCCCCGATCAAACGCCCGCCTTTGGGCGCGCGAGCCACGACGTTCCCCGCCTCGAGTCTTATCTCTGCGCCGAGTTTTTCAAATCCCGCCAGATGCAAATCTATCGGGCGGGTTCCAATGGCGCATCCACCGGGCAACGAAACCTTCGCTTTGCCAAAGCGAGCCAGCAGTGGGCCGAGTACTAACACCGAGGCTCGCATCGTCTTTACCAGCTCGTATGGCGCCTCAAACAACTCTACATGCGATGCGTTGATCTTGTGGGTGCGCAGCTCCGGAGTCAGTACCGTCGCGCCGAGATCCTCAAGCAAACGGCGCTGCGTGATAATGTCCCGAGCATAAGGAAGGTTATGCAGAATGACAGTCTCAGGCGTTAGCAGGGCGGCCGCCATGCAGGGCAGCGCGGAATTCTTGGCGCCGCTGATCGAAATTGTCCCTTTGAGGGGGTTCCCGCCTCGAATGCGAAATTTATCCACGATTGAGGACAGATTAGATTAAAAACGCCAAAGGATAAAGGATGGTTGACTGATTGGGAAAGCCGGGCAGCAGTGAGTCACGTCGCAAAGGCGCGGCAATGACTCGAGACTTCCGAATCACTGACGCGCCGTTGCCGGTTGCGGGAACTTCAAATGGCTCAGTTGTTGGAGGCTGATCCTGCCCGCTTGATTTTGACGCCGCCGTTGGTAGTCATGGCTCGCACCGTGGCACCTCCAGCACCGAGATTCACGGCGAGCTCCCGCGTTATACGCCCCTGTACAGTAACCGGAAAGTCAACGCTGAGGTGCCCGTTAACGGTACCCGTCTCCAAATGAGCAGAATAATTTTCAGGCACAGTCATGACGATGCCGCCATTGGTGGTCTTCACATCGAGCGTCTCCCCGTCCCAGTTGGCCCCAGCAAGCTCTACCACCAGACCGCCGTTGGTTGTGCCGCCGCGCACGCTTCCACCCACGCGCTTTAAGACAACCCCGCCGTTGTGTCCATTAAACTCGATCCGCCCGCTCACATCTGCGATCGAAATCCCACCATTGTAGGCTTCCAAATAGAGATCAGATCGCCGCGGCACAAAGATTTCGTAACTGACACTCCAATAATAATTCTCCCCATTGCTTGGTCCAGCCGCGTAGACCTTACCGCCCGCTGTTTCGATTCTGACTTGCTTTGCCAAATCATGCGCTTCGCTTTTAGTTGTAGCCGCCGCCTGGACTTTCGAGCGCACCAGAACCTCGCTACGATCCCATCCCTTTACCGAGACTCCTCCGTTCTTGCGCGCATCGACGGTAAGTGTGCCACCCGCCGGCACAGTCTGTTCTCTAATCTCACAGTGGCTCATCAGCCTGTCATTGTGCCAATTGTCGCGGCACTCGAGCGAGCCTTTGGATTTTTCTTGTCCAATCGCGAGAACACTCATCACACTTACGGTTGCCGCGATGAGCACAGTACGTCGTAACCAGTTATTCATGGTCGTATCTCCTGGGGAAGTTCTTCCTTCTAAATGTTTTATGGTTTCGGTTTTATGCGGTTCCGAAAGCTTAACACCGCCCCCGTGCCAAATGTGACAGAAATTTCTTTGGAAGAGATGTGACTTACCGAGGGGTAATTTTTTCGAGAGCTACGATCCGCGGAATTCTCTGCAAGTCCTGATGAATGTCCAACAATCTCCAGAGGCTCTGGTTGATGAGACGTTCGACGGCGGCGCTCTGGTCAAACCCGATCTCAATCAGCAGTTGACCACCGAGCTTGAGGAAAGCCGCACTCTCGGTCAAGAGTCGACGAATCATCACCAGCCCGTCAGACCCCGAAACCAGCGCCAATCGCGGCTCGTGGTCGCGAACCTCTCTCTGCAAGCCCTCCCACGCCGAACCGGCAACATACGGAGGATTCGATACTATTAGATCGAACCGGATTTGACCCGGCTTTAGCGCTGAGAAGCAGTCTGCGATCAGGAACGCCGTTCGCTGGGCAACGGAATGTCGCGTCGCGTTGCGCTGGGCCACCTTGAGCGCCGCTTCCGATAAATCGATGCCAATGGCAGACGCGCGTGGCATCTCACGAACCAGCGCCACTGCAATGCAGCCCGAGCCTGTGCCGATATCACAAATCAGCGGAGCTTTGGCCGCGTCGAGCAATTTAAGGGCGGTTTCAACCAAAAGTTCCGTCTCTGGCCGTGGGATCAAGACATCCTTTGTTACTTCGAAATCGAGGCCAAAGAAATCTTGCTGTCCGGTGATGTACTGCAGCGGTTCACGGTCTGCTCGTCGAGAGACTGAGCGACGAAAATGGTCCTCTTGCATTGCCGTTAACAAATGCTCTGGATGGCTGAGAAGAAAGGTCCGGTCGCTTTGAATGACGAACTCCATCAATGAAGCAGCTTCGCGGCGTGGCTCGGGCACACCGGCCTGGCGCAGAATCTGCGCCGCCTCGAGAATCAATTCGCCAATTGAAAGACTCATTCCTCTGATCCAACGTACTTTTTCGGAAAGCAGAGTATCATTAAGACTTTCTAGTTAGCACAACGGTACGAGTCTCGTTCCTCCCGTGTACGACAGGACCTCCAGACCATCCGGTTTGGGGGTTCTGGCGTAAAAGGAGCCAACTGTTCAACGACGTTAGCCGCGAGGAAAACTCTATTATGGGTACCCTTTACAAAAGCCTTCTCCTGTTCGCCATGAACTGGCTCGACGCCAACCTGACCATTCTCTGGGTTCGATTGAACGTGGCCACCGAAGGTAATGGACTCATGGCTACGGTGTTGAGTATGGGCGAAGCACCTTTCCTGGCGGTGAAATTGGCTGTCGGAGCCTTTGCAGCTTATGTTCTCTATCGCTGTGCTCATCTGGCCCTGGCTCGCCGAGGCATGAAACTGGTGTTGGGGCTTTACTTGGCGCTGATGACCGTCCACGTGGCCACCGGATTCGTCGCCCTGGGTTGGCACGCGCCCATAACCGTGCTCGCCTACTTTGCCAGTTTGCCGGACACGTTTCTTGCCTTCTTCTTCTAAGTCCTTACCCTAAGACTCTCTCTTGAAAATCCATTTTTGACTGCCAGAATTCTGACGTAGCTCTGACGAGAGTGGATTTCTCTGCCCTCGGTCCTCATGACTGGGAAATCAAAATTCGATAACGCTCCTCGTATGGTTTCGACTTGCCTGGAGTTCTCTAAAGTCCTAAATTTGTGAGCAACTGAGGGACTTGAGGGATGCTCGTGAGACCCTGTAGACGCGCAACGGCTTGTCCTGGGAAAGCATCATAAAAACCGCTCGCCTGGGTGAGCATTGAAATCTACGAACAACGAACTAAGAGAAAAGCCATGTATAAAGTTACCGCACGTCAAATTTTGATCATCGCCCTGGTTTCGGGGCTCTTCGCTGCAGGAGCAGTTGCTCTTTTTGATCGGCTATCAAATCGCTTTCAGCCGGCCGGCTCCGCATTTTCAGAGAAAGCGCCTGCCGGCGTCACTGACCCGTCACTCTCCACCGACGAGCAAAACAATATCGAAATCTATCGCGCCCTTTCACCAGGAGTGGTGAACATTCATTCAACATCTTACGCGCGCGATTTCTTTGGTTTTGTCGAGCCCCAGGAAGGCTCAGGCTCGGGGTCGATTCTAGATGAGTCCGGAAACATTCTGACGAATTACCATGTGGTAGAGCGAGCGCAAAAACTGTCCGTCAGCTTTGGCGGAGAGAGAAACTATGCGGCCACTGTTGTGGGTGGCGATCCCGACACCGATCTGGCTGTGATTCGCCTTGTTGAAAAACCACGAGAGGTTTTGACGATCGTGCCATTCGGTGACTCCGACAAACTGGTAGTGGGCCAGAAAGTACTCGCGATCGGTAACCCATTCGGAATGGACCGAACGTTGACCACCGGGGTGATCAGCGGTCTGCAGCGCCCAATTCGCGCTCGCAATAACCGGCAGATAGAAGGCGCCATTCAGACCGACGCCTCCATCAATCCCGGAAACTCAGGCGGTCCATTGCTCGACTCTCATGGCCGCATGATTGGAATCAACTCGCAGATCCTTTCTCCATCGGGAGCGTCCGCCGGAATCGGATTTGCCGTTCCCGTTAACATCGCCAAGCGCATCGTTCCCCAGTTAATCAAAACCGGCAAGGTGGTAAGACCCAAACTGGGTATCACGACTCGTAATGTCGAGAACTTGAAGAACCAGGTTGAACTGCCCGTCTCGGAAGGCGTGCTGATTTGGCAGGTTGCCACCGGAGGCGCCGCCGCCAACGCCGGCCTTCGAGGGCTCACCCAAACAGAAGATGGCGATGTTGAGTTGGGTGACATTATCGTCGGCATCGACGGTGAAAAGATTGGCAACTCAGACGATCTGTTTCGCGTGTTGGACAAGCATCAGGTTGGTGACACGGTGCGCGTCGAGATCGTGCGAAACGGCAGACGACAGACAGTGCCCGTGCGCTTGGCCGTAGGGCCGGAGACGAGGCGGGGAATCTTTCGAGGGTAAAGGAGCAGCACTTGGTCCATTGCGCCGGGTAAGCTCAAGAGCTACCCGGCGCCTGTCTCAAACATCCCTCGATAATCTTCCAAGCTGCGTTGAATCACCTCCAGAGCCTCTAATCGATCGTAAACAGCAACAATTTCTACCCGCCTCGGAGCCTCTTCGGGGAGCTGCTTGTAACTCAGAAAATAATGCTTGAGTCGATCGATAAGCGCCTTGGGGCACTGATCGATATTCTCGACATGCCCATAGGCCAAATCGGCTTCGAGGACGCCGATAATCTTGTCGTCTGCCTGCTGGCCGTCGATCATCCTGAGGCCACCGATGGGCTTGGCTTGAAGGAAAAAGCTGCCTTGGGCAAATGTTTTTTCCGTTAGCACGCAGATATCCATCGGATCTCCGTCTCCTTCGATGCCGGATGCTCCGGTGCGCTCGGCACAAAGCTTTGCCACCTGTTCGCCGCAAAAAGTCTGCGGGATGAAGCCATACAGCGAAGGACACATCGACGAAAACCGTTGCGGCCGGTCGACCCGGAGATGCCCCGAAAGTTTGTCCAGTTCATACTTGACTGCATCGGTCGGCACAATCTCGATGTACGCGTTGACAGTCGCCGGTGCGTTTTCGCCGGGAGTGACTCCATGCCACGGATGTGCCTGAAAAAGCCGAGCAAGATTGTGAAGCGGATTGTCTTCTTTGGTCATTTTCATACCTGCTGCGTTGCCGGTCTCTTCTGGCTAACTTTCGCCGGATGATAGAATCCTATGGTAAACAGTTCTGTCCGACAAACTTTAGTTTGTCGTTTTGCCTAGTGGCAATCTGACGGACTTGACGGAACTGGAAAGCACTTGACGCAACCGGGAACGCGACAAAGTTTTATCGGACGGACAATGGCAGCCATCACTCACGACCTTAGTAGCGTCCGCTCCAGCGCAGTATCGCTGCGCTGGATAATTAACGCACGCGAGGACTTGGTCTGGTTTATCGGATCGGTCATTTCCAGCTATGCGCTGTTACTGGTCTACGTCGGCGGTTTGATTCCATTGATACCCATGGTCGCTCTCTGGGCGATCTTGATCGACGCGCCTCACGTCTTTGGCACTTTTTCAAGAACTTACTTTGATCGCACTGAGCGGCACAATCGTGGGAGTTTGCTCTGGGGCTCTTTACTCTTCTTTGCGGTTGGGCCACTGATGGTTTCCATTGGCGCCGGCTTTGTCTTCTTCTTCTTTGCGGCGCTATGGGCTTACTACCATCTGGTGAAGCAACACTACGGCTTCATGGTGCTTTATAAGAAGAAAAACGGCGATCTGGCGCCAACCGACAATGCCCTCGATCGACTGATGTTGCTCTTTGCTTTCAACTATCCTTTTGTCGCCTTCATCGCGCAAGATCCGCAGGCAATGGCGCGCGTCCCGTCAGTCCTGCAAAGGGGGGTAAATGGCCTCGCGATGTTTCTTTTCGCTGGGACCTTGATTCTCGGAGTTCTATGGATGGGCCGGCAGGTACAGCGCGGGTTTACTGGACTGCCTTTGAATGTGCCCAAGTATCTTCTGCTGGCAGCGGCAATACCGATGCACTGGGTCGTCTTACTGACGCCCATGCCGCATAAGCCAATTGCAATCGTCGCCATTCTTACGATCTTTCACAATCTGCAGTACCACCGGCTGATCTGGTTTCATAATCAGAAGTACACTCAAAGAACTTCGAGCGGAAGCGAGCAGGTAGGCGCCGTGAATCACTCTCAGCTTCGCGCCAAATATGGCGCCGCCGAGTTGATCAGCCGGCGCCTGCTTTTTTACATAGCTTTCGGGATTATCTTTGGCTTGATCTACCAGGGTCCGAGGCAATTCTTAGGTTATCTGAGCTTCACGGAAAGTGAGACGACGGGCGGCGCCGCTAACGAATCATTTGCAACTCAATTGGGAATCTCATTCCTGTGGGGCTACGCCTTCATTCATTATTACCTCGACTCGAAAATCTGGCGCATTCGCCGCGACCCGTCCGTCGGCAAGGCATTGCAAATGAGTTGAGCGTCTTTAGATTTTAACGCGACCGGAATACCAGGAAGTAATCGACATTGTCCGGTTTGACAAAGTCGTGTTGCTCAACCAGGCGAAATCCTGCTCGCTCGGCTTCTTCGATCACGGTGTCCCGATCGATTCCATGGTCGTCGCCCTTGCCATCGCGATCGATGACTCCCAGCAGTGCGCCTGCTCTCATCGCTTCCCGCGTCTTTTTCAACAGCCTGATCGGTTCCGTGACTTCGTGATACGTCTTTAGCAGCAGAACTGCATCAACGCTTTTTGGTGGCAGTTGAGGATCGTCTTCCGTGCCGAGAATGGTGCGAATGTTCACGAGATTCTCAGCTTGCGTCCGTTTCTCGATGTGCTTCAAGAAGTCCTTGTTGATCTCAACTGCATAAACAGTGCCGCCGGTTCCCACTCGCTTCGCTGCCCGCACTGAAAACCAGCCCGAACCGGCGCCTATGTCCGCCACACTCGAACCCTCTTTGATGCCGAGAATGTCCATCACTCGATTGATCTGAAGCTTCTCATCTCTTTTTGGATCTTCGAAGATTGAAAGGCGGCCGCTATATGCGTCACTAGTCGGACGATCGATCCGATCTGACGGTTGCTGTTGAGTTGATTGCGGCGCCGCAGAAGACGCCGGTGAAGTTGTTGCCGGCGCAGGTTTAGCCGCTCGTTGATGGGCAACGGCGCAACTCAACAAGGCAACGCACAAATAAAGGTAGAGCAACTTTCGCAACAGGAGAGCAGCGATAGAATTACCCACGAGCACCTCTTTTACGTGATCTTGTTTAAGTTTGGGGAGTTTGAATTGGGATTCTAGCAGTTAGGCTGTGACCAGTACAGACCGTTTACTAGCAGCTAATGGATCTCCTGGACCAACCCACTCCAAATTTAGTTGAGATTACCACGAAAAAATAGAGTAGGGCGCAGAATAGCGCTCGGATGCCGCGGCTCAGAGCGAAAAGAAAAGGCCCATGGTCCGTCCTGGTTTCCTGGCGGCCGCAAATGGTTCCGGAATCAGCTTCTGGCAAAGTTGACCACGGCTTCCGTGAACGACTGCGGAAACTCCTCATGCGGAAGGTGTCCACATTGCCGAAACACCAACAGCCGAGAATCCTCGATCGAGTCTCTTAAGTCTTCGCCATCGCGCAACGGCACTTCGAGATCATTCTCCCCCCACAGCAAGAGCGTTGGCTGCTTAATCAGGTGCGCTTCGCGCGAGATCCGATCGGCGTCCCAACGACGCACCGTGCGAATGAATGCGCGGTGAGTAGCGGCAGCTCGTAAAGGGAGGTGACGCGCTTCAACTCTTCTCTCGTCCAACACCCAGGAATGGCGGTCATAAACTCGCTTCATCCGCCTTCGCAAGAGACGTCGCGAGCCGACCAGCAGCGGCGAAAGGATGTCGCCGATCACCGGCGATCCAAACAGACGCATCAGCAGGTATCGGGTCGGCTTGTTATTTGTTACCGCTCCCACCAAAACCAGCTTTTCAACCCGTTCCGGATAGTCAAGGGCGATCGTCGCTGCCACCGCTCCGCCGTAAGAACTGCCCACGAGGTTGGCTCGCGCCAGACCTAAATGATCGAGCAGGCCGGTAATCATCCGCGCCTGTGAGTCAATGGTATAGTCAAAGTTGCGTGGCTTTGCCGAATAACCATAACCCAGCAGATCGGGCGCTATCGCTCGAAACCCAGCCGAGGCAATTTCTAAAAACACTTTGCTCCAAACGAGTGTTGAAGAGGCAAATCCGTGAATCAGAACTACTGGTGTCGCGGTACTGTCGCCGGCCTGCTGGTAATGCACCCGAGATCCATTGACGTTAGCAAAGCACGAACACTCGGCGTGAAAGATGGTGTCGCGATGCTTCGTCCAATCCACGTCGCGCGGTCGCGTGAGCAGTCTGGTCGCTACTGCGCCGGCGGCCACACCCGACAAGGCTCCGATCAAGTTACGCTTCTTCATTCTGGATTAACACGTGCTAACGCCGTGAAAGGCGGCTTTGTTTGGGAAATCTAAAATCATCCGTCCCCGGCCATCACCACTCGCGGTTGCAACGTCCTGCTTGCCGCATAATAAATACCCACCGCAACTAAATTTCCTGCTTCGTCCCGCATAGCCACATTCTCTCCTTCGATTGGGGCGCCGCTCGAGTGTTGGGCCAGCGGAATTGCAACTCCATGTCGCACTCGCTCCACGTCTGGGGCGTTCAGGTCAACATGCGCCAGCTTCCGTAATGCAGCCAGAGGCGGCAACAGCACCGTCGCCAAAGACTCTTCGTCTGCTGCGCCTTTCAATTGTTCGAGACTTATCGCTTCGGAAATTTGGAAGCTGCCGGCACGTATGCGCCGCAACTCAGCCAGATGAGCGCCAACACCTAATCGCTCGCCAAAACTTTCCGCCAGAGCGCGGACATAAGTTCCGGCGGAGCAGACTACATGCGCCGTGAGGTCAAACGTTCCATCAGCATTATTCTTGAGCAGCAACGAGCCACGTCTTATCGCTTCAAAGGCGTGGATGTTGATCCGCACCGGCTGTCTTTCAATCTGCTCACCGCGCCGGGCCATTTCATAAAGCTTTCTGCCTTCCTGCTTTTTTGCCGAATACATTGGTGGAGTCTGATCGATTTCGCCCCGCAAGCTCGTGAGCGCAGCTTCGATTTCCGGATCACTCCAGGCATGCGAAACATTTTGAACCGTGCTGTCGCCAATGCTCGACTTAGGCTTTCCCGTAATGTCGCCGGTGTCGGTCGCAAAGCCAAGCCTAATTACGGCTTCGTATTCCTTCTCGGCTCCGCTCAAAAACTGCGCCAGGCGCGTTGCGTTTCCGACCAGTACTACCAGCACGCCGGTTGCAAAAGGGTCGAGTGTTCCTGTATGCCCGACTCGCCGCACATGCAATATCTGTCGCACTCGCGCGACCACGTCATGCGAGGTCAGGTCAGCCGGCTTGTCGATAATTAGTACTCCGTGCATGAAAGAATTTTAGATTTCCGATTTGCGATTTTCGGTTAGCATTTTACGTTCATGTTCTTCGTCTAACTCTCATTGCATCAGCAAGCAAGACGCGATCCGGGTAACAGTAAATGAAACACTGGAAGAGTTCATGTTGTTTGGGGATTCGTCCTTTTACCCTCAGATTACCTCAAATTGTGAAATCCATTTCGACAATTTAAGCAAAACTGTCAGGGCAAAGCTATAAAGGTTCATACAACCTCCAGCCAGTTTCCCTTTGCTTCTTGGCACACCGGCATGAAAGACTCGGTTCGGAGAGTAACCTTTGGCTGGTCTGCGTTACAAACGGAAAAAGACGGATTCTGGAGAATCGGCTTCAGAATCAAGCCTTACACCCGACGAGGCGCGTCGGCGTGTATTTGACCGTGCGATAAAATTGCTTTCAGCCAGGTCACGTTCCGTCTCTGAGCTGCGTGAGCTGCTGCTGCGCGGCCGAGGCGCGAGGAAAGCGGTAGTCGACGAGGTTTTGGCTCGCTTGCAGGAATACGATTATCTCGACGACGAGCGCTTTGCGTTAGGCTACGCATCCCTGAAGCTGCGCCAGAGGCCCGTGGGTCGGCAGCGACTCAAACGCGATCTGTTAACCAAAAAAGTAGATGGCGCTATCGTCGATGAGGCCCTCGATAGCATTTTCGCGGAAGCTTCAGAGGAAGAAATGATCGACCGCGCAATCGAGAGGCGCATCCGAGTCCGCGGCCATCCGAAGACTCGAGCCCAGGCAAAGAGCCTTTTCGACCATCTGCTCCGCCAGGGTTTTCCTTATGAACTGGTTGCGGAGAAGGTTCGCGCCGCCTCGAAAACCAACCTCGAAGAACTGGAATAGATTTCAAATAGTTCAACTTTCAAATGGTTCAGAGTCCAGGGTTTAGCTTGCCCGGTAGCTGCGCCATCCAACCTAAAAGTTAAACTCTGAACTGGCTTGACCACTGAACCAGGTGCCTGAACTTGGAGGATTTCAGGGCTACAAAGGTGCGTGCTACACTCTGAAACCAATGACTGGAAACGAGATTCGCGAGGCCTTTCTTCAATACTTCGAACGCCACGGGCATACTCGGGTGCGCTCGTCGCCCTTACTACCCGCCAACGACCCCACGTTGTTGTTTACCAACGCCGGAATGAACCAGTTCAAAGACCTATTTCTGGGTCAGGAAAAGCGTGACTACGTCCGCGCTTGCTCGTCTCAGAAATGCGTGCGCGCCGGCGGGAAGCACAACGACCTGGATGAAGTCGGAAAAACCGCGCGCCATCACACGTTCTTTGAAATGCTCGGCAACTTCTCGTTTGGCGATTACTTCAAGGAAGATGCGATTAAGTTTTCCTGGGACCTGCTGGTCAACGAATTAAAGCTGGATCCTGCTCGACTTTGGTTCACAGTGTTTGCCGGCGACGATGAAGTGCCACCCGATGAGGACGCGGAAAGGTTTTGGCATCAGGTCGGCGCATCAAAAGAGAGAGTCCTGCGCTTTGGCCGCAAGGATAACTTCTGGCAGATGGGCGAGACGGGACCATGCGGCCCCTGCAGCGAGATTCATTACTACATGGGGGAAGATCCGAGTGACCCGGCAAAGAACCGCCCCGAGCTGGTCAATGGACCAGGCGACGATACCATGGAAATCTGGAACCTCGTTTTCATGCAGTTCGATCGGAGTGAAGTCGAGCGAGGCAAGTACAAATTAGATCCATTGCCGGCTCCTTCGGTTGACACGGGCGCCGGGCTGGAACGCGTCGCAGTGGTTTTACAAGGTGTAAAATCAAACTACGACACGGATCTGATTCGACCGATCATCGACTTCACGGCTAAACTCGCCGATCGTAATTATGAACCGGACACGCAGGAGGGGTTTGCCATGCGTGTGATTGCCGATCATGCGCGCGCCACCGCGTTCTCAATCGCTGACGGCATCTTGCCTGCTAATGAAGGTCGCAACTATGTCTTGCGCAAGATTATGCGGCGGGCAATCTATCAGGGACATCACACATTGGAGTTTGACGATCTGTTCTTTTACAAAGCAACGAACTTTGTAGTTGACCTGATGCACGAGGCTTACCCGGAGCTCGAGGCCTCGCGTGATTTCATCGAGCGGATGGTTAAACAGGAAGAGCAGCGGTTTGTCTCCACTATGACTGCCGGCCTGCAGAAGCTGGATGACTTGTTTGCCAAACAAGGCGCCAAGCCAGACTATCTGCAGCTTGCAAGACTCTATGATACGTTCGGAACGCCGCGCGATTTGATTCGCGTCAGTCTGGAAGAACGAGGCTTCGCAATTGCAGAAGAGACGTTCAATGAAGCCTTCGATGCCGCACTGCGTGAAATCCAGAAGCCCGGCGCGCGCGAACAGACCGAAGGCCAAGTCAAAACTAAGCCAATCTACACCGAGATTGCTAATCGGGCCGGCGGGAACGAGTTTACAGGCTATTCAGGAACGAGGTTGGAAGACGCCAAAGTCATCTCCATGATTGAAGGCGATCGGGAAATTTCTCAGTTAGGCGAAGGCGCAACGGGGGAAGTTATTCTCGACCACACTCCTTTTTACGCTGAAGCTGGTGGACAGGTTGGCGATACAGGCACGCTTGGCGCGGCGACTGCTCATCTAACGGTTACCAACACGGTTTCTCCGGTCAGCGGTCTGATCGTCCATCGCGTGTCCGTAGATCAGGGAACTCTGAAGATCGGTGACCACGTAGTGGCCCAGGTTGACGTCGAGAAGCGCGATGCGACGCGGCGAAATCATACGGCCACGCACTTGTTGCATGCCGCCCTCAGGGAAGTCCTCGGCGGACATGTCAAACAGGCCGGTTCGGTCGTGGCGCCAAACTATCTGCGATTCGACTTCACGCATTACCAACCCCTGACAGAAGACGAGACTGTAGAGATCGAACGGCTCGTGAACTCTCAAATTCTACGCAACGTAGTTGTTCAGACCGATATTATGCCGGTGGAAGAAGCCATCCGCGGGGGCGCCATGGCCCTCTTCGGCGAGAAGTATTCGGGCATGATGCGCGTCTTAACCGTTCCCGGTTTCTCGAGAGAACTCTGCGGCGGCACCCACGTGCGGGCCACCGGCGATATCGGACTATTCAAGATTACCAGTGACGAGTCTATTGCATCGGGAGTCAGAAGAATCAGAGCGGTGACTGGCGTTGAGGCTTACGAGCGCTTTCGCGAAGCTGAACTTCTGGTCGAAGAGGCCACTGGCGACTTGAAAGTCTCCCGTTCCGACCTACCTACAGCAGTCAGCCGGTTGCAGGAGGAATTGAAGAAGGCCAGGCGCGAAACCGAAGAACTGCGGTTGAAGATTGCCACTGGCGCCGTCAGTTCGCCGTCGTCCAATGGCGAAGAATCACGCGAGGTGGCGGGCGTGCGGGTGCTGGCCCGCGAGGCTAGCGGTCTTGATGCCGCCGGTATGCGGCAGCTTTCCGATACTTTATTGGCGCGAATCAAATCGGGGGTCGTAGTTCTCGGCCGCTCAAGCGAGGGTAAGGCTTCTCTGATCGTCCGCACTTCGGCAGATGTCTCGGCACGTGTGCCCGCCGGGCAGGTAATCAAAGAGTTGGCCCCAATCGTCGGCGGCAAGGGCGGCGGCAAGGCCGACATGGCCGAGGGTGGTGGCAATCAACCTGAAAAACTCACCGAAGCTCTCGAGGCCAGCTACAAAGTAGTTGAGCAACTTCTCTTCAAGTCCGACATACAGGTGTCCGACACACTTTAGTTTGTCGTTGCCCCGCGTCGGATTTCAGTTTCGCAGACTGACTGACCCCGCCCGAGTACGCCCAAATATGACCGAGTACGACCGAGTCCGCCAAACTGAGTTTGTCGGACAAATGTTTAAACTCACACAAAGCTCAGGAATTAAGCCGCGACAAGTACGACAAACTGAAGTTTGTCGGACAAAAGGGGCGCGAGTGTGCCTTGCCACACACACCCGCGCCTTGCCTGGCACCCCCGCTGCGTCTTATCAGCAAACCGAGGTAACCAGACTTCTTAAGTTGAGTCCCAGTGAGGCGGAGTACTCAGGCCTGGATTACATGGCCTTCTGTTTGTCCGTTAACTCGATACCCATTTTTTCGAGTGTGGCCTTGTTTAAGGTGCCGGTGATCTTCAGTCCCTCGGCCTTCTGGTATTCCTTGAGACCGGCCCGTGTCGCCGAATCCAGCTTTCCGGTGGTCTCGCCTGTGTAAAAGCCCCGAGTCTTAAGAATCGATTGGGCCTGATTGACCTGGTCTTTGTTTGCCCGGAATACCGGACCCCTTTTCCGTTCGCCGGCTGCAGCTCCCTGAGTTTCACCATTACTGGCTGAAGAACTTGGGTTCTGAGTAGCAAAGGCTGTAGAAAAAACAAAGAGAAGCGTAAGTGAGAAGGTGAGTATTTTTTTCATTCTGATCCTCGCTATATGAGGCGCGCAGAGCGCGCGGGTTAAGGAGATATGAGGGTGTCCGAAAAAGCGTTGCTATCATACTACCGTTGTCAAGAGGGTGGCAAAGAAAATTGGAAATCGAGAGCTAATTGATGGTCAAGGGAGCGTGTGCTAACTAGCCTAGCATGCAATCATTCTGCCGCTCGTCAAGCCTTTGTCAAAACATTACGCGGCCACAATTCAGTTTAAAAAGGTGTTTTATTGCTAGCGGAATATCGGTCTAAGTAAGTAGCCGGGCTCTACTCGAGTGAGGTTCTTTGCGTGAACTTTTGATCTATGTAATCGGCGGAAAGAAATCTGGGACTGGCAGTCTGAAGAGATACTTCCCAGTATTAGCTCGAGCTTTTCCGTTCTGTGATGTCTTTGGCAATCTCGGAGATCTTCGCGATGTCAAAGGGTTTTGAAATCACCCACTCTGCTTTGGCAGCATTGCGTGTATCCCAGCTGATTGCGTCGGCCCACCCGCTGACAATAGCCACCGGAATGGTCTCTGAACGCCGGCGGATAGCTGTGAGCAACACCCACCCGTTCATCTCCGGCATCCCGATGTCCGTGAAGACTACGTCAAAGTTGCCCCGTTGCGCGTCGTAAAGCTGGAGCGCCTGCTCGCCGCTCTCGGCCTGAACCACTTCGCATCCTTCGGCCTCCAGGGCTTCGGTCAGCACCTCGCGAATTACGGCCTCATCGTCGACCACCAGCGCGCGCACCACTCCTTCTGTCGTCACGGCGACTGCTTCGCGAGAATGTGATTCATGCTCGTTTGCCTGAATGTTGGTAGCTTTAGGCAGGGTAATGCGAAACGTTGTGCCGCGCCCGGGCTCGCTATCGACGTCGATCGAGCCATCGTGGCGCCGGATGATGCCAAAGCTTACCGCCAGGCCCATCCCGGTACCAGCTTTGCCTTTGGTGGTGAAGAATGGATCAAACAAGCGCGACTTTACCTCTGGCCGCATGCCTGATCCATTATCGCTGATAGTCACGACCACTCGCTCGTTCACTTCCTGTGAGTTCAGCTTGATGTCTCCGCCGTATGGCATGGCGTCTACCGCGTTGTAAATCACGTTGACCAGCACTTCACGTAATTCCACGGGATCTCCCATAACAAAGGCGTTGGAATCGGCCGCCAGGGCAAAATTGATGTCTGCGCCGGTGGGCCGGGTCTCCCAGCGGGGCCGAGTCATTTCGCAGGCGTCTTTCAGAAGCTGAGCCACGGAGACTGGAACAAACTCGCGGCAGGGGCGCTGGCGGGCAAAGTCCTGAATGCGGCGGATGATCTGCGCGCCATCTTCGGCGCTCTTGATGATCAAATCGAGTCCCGCCGCCATTTTCATGGGATCGGTGGTGCGCAGCAGCAGTTGGGCCCGGCCCAGGATCCCGGTCAGGGTGTTATTGACGTTGTGGGCAACCCCAAAAGAAAGCTCGCCCAGGGCGGCCATCTTCTCGGCGTGCGCGGCCCGCTCCCGCTGTTGCTCGTATTCGGCATGGGCGACGGCAATCTGCTCCAGACATTTTCTTAAACGTTCCCGCGTCGAGGCCTGCTGAGAATTGGCGAGCAACTGGCTGGCGTGAGCGCCAATCTCACGGCGCTCGTCATCGCTGAGGTGATCGCACATTTCCTCGATCAGAATCAGCAGTGGCCTGCCGGCGCCTTCATCATCGCCGCACCGCTCGGCAACTCGCCTGGCCCTCTCGAGGATGGGTTTGGCTTCGTGTCGCCGGCTTAGCTTGCAGAGCACGAGGCCGTGGGTGGTCAAAGCTTCTGAAAGCAGTACGTCTTCTCCGTTGGTTTCCAGAGTGTCAACCGCCAATCGGATGGAAGTTTCCGCGGCGGCGTATTGTTCGGAGGCCAGGTAGAGTTGGGCGAGAGTCTCGTCGACCTGGGCGCGTCTGACCTCGTCGCCGAATTCCTCGAAGAGTTCGCGGGCGCGTCCGAGGTGGACCTGGGCTTCGTCAAAGCGTTTGAGGGTTGAAAGGAGGTAGCCTCGATTGTTCTCAACGATGGCGGTATACCGCCGGTTGCCAAGCTGTTCAAACTGCAACAATGCTTCTCGGTAATGATTCAGCGCCTTTTCAAAGCAGGTATGTCGGTTTTCTGAAATGGCCACATTCTTTAGTGTAGTAGCAAATTCCAAGTGAAATCGTCCCTTTGTCCAAGGACTAAACGAGTCAACAAAGCGGCCGGTGTCATTCAATAAATTCCAGGCGTCATGTAACCGACATGCATGGCGTTCAATTGAGGCAAGGCGAACTAAGGCAATCCCTCTCAGTTCAATCTCGCTTTCGATTAGCTCATTTAAGGCCGCACGAAGTGTGTCCCGAGCAAGATCGAACAATCCTTGTCGGTAGTAACAGTATCCCAGCTCGCCCCTGCTCTCTGCGGACAGAGTGACGGATCCGAGATGCTCAAACAGAGCAATAGCTCCACTCAAGAGTCGTTCTGCGCACTTTTGACCACCCTCAATTTGTCTTGTACTGGCCACCCATCCAGTAAGAGTTCCCGCCGTGAGCAGCAGTTTTGCTGCGGCTGATTGGGTGAGGTCCTTCAAGTTTGGCCATTTCCCGATGATCCACCATTGCCGGAGCACCATGCACCCCTCGTCATAATCACCCGCCTCAAGTTTTTCCCGGGCAATAGTGCAACACGCTTCAACCTGCTCACTAGTATCAAGTGAGGGTGGTTCAGTTTGTGTGACTAGTCTGGCGTTCATTGGCACCTATCATTCCTAGCCTTCGCCTCTCAAATGCGATTAAGTTTTGCCGATTTCCACCCGATGAATACTGCATATACATTTGTCACCCAGGTATGCAAGGTACGCTTCCTCCAATCGCGAAAAGCTTGTTGGCAAAGGACTTGGCACGACCCGAGGCAGTCGGATCTGACTACCTCGTAACCAGGTGGTAATTGTAATAAGGAGGCATAAGGATAAGGTGATTCCTTTGGCTAAATCATTGTGTAGCAAACGTTTACATCTTAGCCAGTCCACCATATGTTCTCCGGCACGCGTCTTGACAAACAGGTAGATGTGTAACAGATATTCTGACTAGGCGAGCTTGACAATCGAAAAACGACCTTCGCAAAGATGTAATTTCCAGTCAAAGCCTGCCTTTCATCCACCAGGAGAGTAACAATGAAAAGACTTCAGTCCATCCTTTGCGCATCTCTGTTAGTCGTAATCTTGTCCGCGACCGCGTCAGCCGGAGATATCACTGGCAAAGCAATGTACGTTGCTGGCGACATTACTGGCAAAGCAGTGCACGGTGGTGGCGACATTACCGGCAAATCCGCACCAGGTGACATAACTGGAAGGGCATTGGTCGATCTCTTACTGTTTCTAGCAGAAGCTACTTGGTAAATGCTAGCAATCGGTCAGGACGACGCATATCAATCAAGATGCGATTCCGTTAACTCAAAGATCGTTCAACTTGGCGAGAAAATTGCTGTCTCGAACACTCGCGTCTATATAGGAGGCAAACGATATGCCGCTGAAAACCGAAGAGTTTACTTTTTATCTTAACACTGTTTGTAAGGTACGGAATCGAAAGGGTGCGGACGATTTCACAGACCAGGTTTTTGGTGAGAACAATTTGCTCGTTACGCTACTTGCTTGCGGGAGCCTAAAGGGGTTCATTCCCCCGACAGAGGGCTGTGGAGCAGAGTGTTAAGTAATAACGCGAAGTGACTTACACGCGTCCTGTTGTGAGTCTTAGCCAGTGATTCAAACTTCTTACTCAGGTTGCTGGCAGCAACGCGTTGGGCTACGTTTTCTAAAATCGATGAGCCTCCATGATGTGTCGAAGGCATTCTTGGAGACGTGCTCGAATGGATGCGCTTTGGGAATTGGCAAGCAAGTTAGAAAGAAGCCTAGCCATTTCTTGTCGCTCTAGATCGTCCAACTGCTCACACATCTCCTCAATCATGATCAAAAGTGAGCGCCCCGCGCCCTCCGTGTCGCCACAGCGCTCGGCCACCTCGTACGCACGATTGAGCACTCTTTTCGCTTCGTAGTGCCGCCCTTGGCGGCACAGAATGAGACCCTGCGTTGTTAGTGATTCTGCCAGTACCGCCTCCTCTCCTCCAGTCCGTAAAACTTCAACTGAGCGCGAGATGCTCTGTTCAGCAAGGTCAAGTTGTTCGATGGCAATGTACAGCTGTGCAAGCGTTTCAGCAACTTGCGCGTTTCTTACCTTATCTGCGAGCCGATCAAAGAGCCGCCAAGCTCGTTCCAGATGAACTTCAGCTTCCTGGTAGCGTTCGAGAGACAAGAGCAGATGTCCATGGTTATTCTCGACAATCGCAGCAAAGCGGTGATTGCCAATTGCTTCGAACTCGTACAGGGCCTTGGCGAAATGTTCAAGAGACCGATCAAAGTAGTGGTCGTGGCGTTCGGCGATCGCAAGTTCCTTTAGCGTCGAGGCTAATTCCAGGTGGTAACGACCGGTAAATGGCGGACCGATCAAAGCTACGATCTCACCAAGGGCACTTAGTTGTGAAAATGCATCATGAAGTCGACCCGAATGTTCGCCGACGACTCCCAACCTCCAGAGCGTTAGGCCTCTAATCTCCAACTCGTTAGTCGGCAATACTTCAAGCACAGTCAAGAGAGTGGCCCGCGCAAGATCAAACAGGCCCTCACGGTAGTAACATGTCCCGAGTTCAATTCGTCCTTCTGCAGCTCGGGACTTCGACCCAAGTTGCTCGAAAAGCGCTATCGATCCGTTTAGCAATGCCTCAGCATGCTTCTGTCCCCGGGGCACTTGCCTGGTGCTGGCTACGCAACCAGCTAGCGCGCCCGCAGTGTACAGTAAGTCTGCTGACGAATCCGGGCCCAATCCTTCAAGCTTGGGCCATTCGCCAAAGGTCCACCATCGTTGGAGCATCGCACAAGCGGCCTCATAATTCCCACTATCGATCTGTTCCCGGGCGACTGCACAATGAATTTGAATCTCTTCTGCTCTGGTAGGTGAGGAAGATTGAAACTGACGCGCCAGCTTTGCCTCGAAGGCCAACACTAATGGGCCACTAATCTGAAAATTAGGCCGTTTGGCCAACGTCGTGCCCGCTTGCGATTGCTGAAAGAGATTAAGTGCAAACTGATATGCGGCGTGCCATTGGTGAGCCGAGGGATATTCAAACTTCATTTCAGAGGCTCGCCTCAGTTCTCGTTCAACGGCTTTTTGATCCCATTCGTATCGTAAGTTGATGGACTCAGGTGGAGTTTCATGTTCACCCACGCTGTTGTCTACCGCGGCGCGTGTCGGAACCGTTGTGTGAGGCAGAACATCTTCCGGAGGCAGGTAGTTCGTTGCCAGCCTCAAATAACAATCCACTATTCCCGCATAGGCCAGCACATAGGTAGGATCTAGATCTATCGCTTCGCGAAAGCACGCAATCGCCTGTTCAAGTCCCTCCCTGGTGTATTTGCTCCAGTAGTGACGCCCTTCAAGATAAGCTTGATAAGCCGGCGGGCTTTCGGTGAACCGTTTGCTAAGGCGGCGTTCTTCTTCTCCGGTTAGCTTAAGCCGTAAAGCTGCGGAAATTTGGCTGGCTATTTCATTCTGGACTTCAAGAATAGCGTCTGAATCGCGATCATAAGCTGCGCCCCAAATTTGCCATCCGTTGGCAACATCCACCAACTCCGTGCTGATTAATAAGCCCCGGTCTTGTGAATGAACCCTTCCTACCAAAACCGCACTCACACCTAATTCGCGCCCGATTCGCTGGGCATCGAGGTCACCTCCCTTGTAGCGAAAGACCGTACTTCGTGACATGACGCGTAGGACAGGTAGTTGAGACAGACTGTTTATGATGCCTTCAGTAATACCGTCTGAAAGATATTCCATATTTGCGTCGCCACTCGAGTTAACAAAGGGAAGCACTGCCAGATAGCCAAATCCCTGCAGCTGGGAGCGGTCAGAAGCTCGGATTCCTCCTTCACCTGATTTTGTCAGAAAGGACACGGGCTCTGAGATCTCTCTAACTGCGGCCACGAACCGGTAACCTCGCCTTGGCACCGTCTCGATATACTTCGACTCTTCGTTGCTCTCGCCAAGAATTTTTCTCAGCATAAATATATTTTGGGTAAGGTTAGACTCTTCCACGGCAGTTTCCGGCCACACCTGTCTCATCAATTCGTCTTTCTCCACGAGGTGCCCGCTGTTGCGCACAAGAACGAGTAGCGTGTCAAACGCCTTTGGCGTGAGCGCAACGGGGGAGCCGTCACGGAGTAACACACCCTCCCTCTCGTTTAAGTAGTAAGAACCAAAGTGGTAAGAACTCTTAATGCTTTCCATAAACGCTTTGAGAAAATTGCGATAACTCTTTGAGAGTTTTCTAAGGACTTCGCATGGAATTGTGAGTAACTTAAGTCAGAGTGAGACACAACTCATTAGATGTTCGAGCCTCCTCATTCTAGTGCTAAAGCTGGCCCAGAACAACATAAACTCGGCCCACTCTGAGAAAAGTCCGGTTGGGACAAAGGAGTGGTCTCTCGACAGGTCAAGTGTTCACTAACCGACAGCGCCCGTGGGCGCGTGGGTTGCCGAAACGGCATAGTCCGGGATTTCAGGGCTGCACGCGCTTCGGAAAACTCGGACCTCCCTGGAGTTTCGCGTTGGACTGGGTTCAAGAAACAACGGGACATCACTTGCTCTTGGGCGCTTCAGTCGAGTCAGTCTGTGGTCCCTCGTGTCGACTCCGCGAGGTGGAAATGGATCCAAGGATCGAAGCGTTAATTGCTCTTATGAAGTCGGACCTTCGACGGGTACTTCCACTCACCCGGATGGCGCAATCAGTAAACCTTTCCCCAACCCGGCTGAGTTGTTTGTTCAAAGCTGAAACCGGGACGCCTCCAGCCCGTTACCTTAGGAAACTTCGGATGGAAGTCGCAGCCACACTCCTCGAGGAAACGTTTTTGAGTGTAAAGGAGATTATGGCTCGCGTCGGCTTCAGCGACGAAAGCCACTTCGTCAGAGACTTCAAGCGAATCAAGGGAATGACTCCTACACAATACCGACGCCAGAGGCATGTTGTTAATAAGGCAAGACGAAATCGTGAACACTAACTTTTCGGCCAATAATTAGTAAGATCCGCCAATGAAATTGTCTTGCTCCAGCTAGGATAAAAGTCTATCTTCCGAAACTGTTCCTCACCCCGCCCACTACTCTGGAGTTCGCTCCTCCACGACTAAGCGAGGGTCAATGGAAGCGGGCTGCGGGGAGAAGCAGGGCCTCGTCCAATAAAGCGTTTTCGAGGACGAGGCCCTGTCGGCACGATTGGGTCGCGTTAATGTGGCGGGGACACGACCTGAGGTTGACTGAGTGTCTTACGGCTGTTGGTGAGAATGAGCGTTGTGAATTTAAGTTCTGACGATTTGGGGAGTGCGCGAGGTCATGAAACAGTGAGGGGTGGATTGCCTAGTGTGCTTTCCAAGGGGGAGCGGTGACCCGGGTGGGAGGGTTGCCGCTCCCAATCTAGGAAAGACGAGATCGTATCAAGAGTTGTGGAAATAAAAATAAGCACATGCTTGCTGACAGATGATTTCAAGCTGCAATAGAGACTGAGTCAGTTTCGTTCTTTGACATCTTGTCTACCACTTTTTGTTTTGGCTTGGTCTCTAGGACCGCGCGCAGTTTCTCGGGCGCGGTGATATTGGTTTAGGTCTTTTGATAACGCTGGATCAATTTGAAAATAAGATGGACGCCACTGCGGGCGGTGCGGAATCTCTTGGCCGCATCAGTGCGCAACCGCATGGTGGAGAAGATGCTTTCCACCGGATTGGTGGTGGGGAGATGTTTCCAATGCTCCGATGGAAAATCGAAGAAACGGAGGCAGGCGTCGAGATCCGCTAATAAACAAGCCGCCGCTTTGGGGTAACTCTGCTGCGATTGTCGTACCCCACAAAGTTAAAGATTGGCAACGTCTGCAATTTCCGTCGATTGATTTGGACATAATCAGCTCGAAGCAGGCCAAGCCATCCGAAACTGAGCGCCTTTCGGTGCGAGCAAGTCTTTGGCTTTTATCAAGTCTAGAAACCTTGGAGCAAAAAACATTATGCGAACGAGTCAAGTTTTTACGCGGCAAGTTTAGCGTCGCGGCACCAGCGTTGCACGGCTTCCGTAGCTTTGTCGAAATGAAGGCGCAGTCGCT
>Ga0187893_10004137_pt1 | contig 28116 bp, 19 predicted proteins | sample MA1701074metaG_FD_139574 | JGI IMG/M metagenome (GOLD analysis project Ga0187893, IMG submission 139574) | White microbial mat communities from a basaltic lava cave in the Kipuka Kanohina Cave System on the Island of Hawaii, USA - MA170107-4 metaG ... | reverse complement strand
TGCCGGCGCTAGCTGGCTACCCACGCGCCGCGGAACTGCTCCTGTTCGGTGAGCCGTTCGGCGCGGCGAAGGCGCGTGGCGCCGGCCTCGTCACCGAGCTTGTCGCAGAGGCGGAGCTGCTCGCCGTCGCAACCGCCGCCGCGGAGAAGCTCGCCGACAAACCGCCCGGTGCGCTCAAGATCGCCAAACAGCTCCTCCGGCGCGTGCTGATGCCGCAGATCGAGGCGGCGCTCGAAGAGGAGTCCAAACAATTGCGCGCGCTGCTCCGCTCGCCCGAGACGAAAGAGGCGTTCACGGCGTTCTTGGAAAAGCGGAAGCCGGATTTCTCGAAGTTCGACTGAAAGAGTAGACCAATCGGAGGTGCTATGAGCCTTGCCGGCAAGACGCTGTTCATCACCGGCGCGTCGCGCGGCATCGGGAAGGCGCTCGCGCTGCGCGCCGCGCGCGACGGCGCCAACGTCGCGATCATCGCCAAGACCAAGCAGCCGCATCCGAAACTGCCGGGCACGATCTACTCCGCCGCCGAAGAGATCGAAGCCACCGGCGGGCGAGCCTTGCCGATGCCGGTGGACATCCGCGACGACACCAAAGTCGCCGAGGCGGCGAAGAGCTGCGCAGAGCGCTTCGGCGGCATCGACATCCTGGTCAACAACGCGAGTGCGATCTCGTTCACCGGCACGCTGGAGACGCCGATGAAGCGGTTCGACCTGATGTTCGGCGTGAACGTGCGCGGCACGTATTGCTGCTCGCAGGCCTGCATCCCTTACCTCAAGCAGTCGGCGAAGGCCGGCCGCAATCCGCACATCCTCAATCTCGGGCCGCCGCTCAACGTGAACCCGAAGTGGTTCAAGCATCACACCGCCTATACGATCTCGAAATACGGCATGAGCATGTGCGTGCTCGGCATGGCGGAGGAGTTTCGCGCCGAGGGCATCGCGGTGAACGGGCTCTGGCCGCGAACGGTCATTCACACCGCCGCATTGGCGATGATCCCCGGCGTCGATCCCAACCGCTGTCGCACGCCGCAGATCCTCGCCGATGCCGCATACGTCATCCTGAACCGCGACGCCCGCAAGCACACCGGCAATCTCTACATCGACGAGGAGGTGCTCGCCGCCGAGGGCGTCATCGACCTCGCGCGCTATGCGGTGGTGCCAGGCACGAAGAATTTGCTGCCTGATCTGTTCGTCGATTGATGAGAGCCTTCGCGACGAAGGTGGCTTGGGCGGTACGGGAAATCGGAAGCGCACCTGAAAGGTGGAAACGCGAGCTGTATAGCATGGCGGTCGCTTGGTTGAGCTTGTCGCACGCGAGATCCAGCCTCGGCAACGTGGGGTCAAGTCTCCTGTCTTGGATAACTCGCAACATGGGAATCTTGACCCCGTATTTCGTTGTTGCCAACATCGACGAAATTATCTTGCAACAATGTACAACATCCGCTCAACTGTCATCGTTGAGGGCGGATCGGAGACGAGACTCGCATGGCAAAAGACGTTCACAGAACATGAACGCAACCGGCGCCATGGCCGGCACAGGCCCGGTCCGCAAATATAGGGGGTTCATCTCCTACAGCCACGCGGCGGACGACCGCTTAGCCCCAGCCCTGCAGTCGGGCTTGCATCGGTTCGCCAAGCCATGGTACCGGCTGCGGGCCATGCGCGTTTTCCGTGACAAGACCGGGCTGGCCGTGACGCCGGAGTTGTGGGGATCGATCCAGAAGGCGCTGGCGGATGCGGATCACTTCATCCTGCTGGCTTCGCCCCAGGCCGCGCAATCGAAATGGGTCGAGCAGGAAGTCGATTGGTGGCTGCAAAACCGCTCCGCCCGTCACCTGCTGATTGTCTGGACGGACGGCGAGTTAACGTGGGACCGAGCGGCGGGGGATTTCGACTGGACCAAAACAACCGCCTTGCCCCAACGGCTGGAGAAAGTTTTCCAGGAGGAGCCGAACTATCTCGATCTGCGCTTCGCCAAAACCAGCGCGCACCTGTCGCTGCGCCAGCCGAAATTTCTCGAATCCGTCGCTGGTTTGTCGGCGACGCTCCAGGGCCGCTCGCTGGATGAGCTCATCGGCGAAGATCTGGGCCAGCACCAGAAAACGATGCGTTGGCTGCGTTTTGCCGTGGCTGGGTTCGTGATGCTGACGATCGCCGCGGGGTTCGCCGCGTTCGTGGCCCGGCAGGCGTGGTTCATGGCGGGTAAAGTGGCGGGGGATATCGACGACGCGGCGAACCAGCAGCAATGGGAAGCGATGTCCCGCGAAGTGGCGGACCGGTCGCTGGCGGTGCTCGAGAGCAATCGTGAATTGGCCACCCTGTTAGCGGTGGAGGCGGTTAGTGTTTATCCTACCGCCGAAGCGGAGAGTATCCTGCGCCAGTCGTTGTTCGAGGCGTTGCCACCCAAACTGACTTTGCCGGGCCACGCAGGCGGCACTTACTTCGCCCAGTTCACACGGGACGGCCAACGGGTGATCACGGGCGGCGCGGATAAAGCGGCCCGCGTTTGGGAATCGGACAGCGGCAAAATTGCCCTTGAACTACGCGGCCATACCGACGGCGTCACGGGTGCCGACGTCACGCCCGATGGAAAGCGCATCTGCACAAGCAGCTGGGACGACCAGACCGCCCGGGTGTGGGACGCGGCCAACGGGAAAAGTTTGTTCGAGATCAAACAGGAAAGATTGGCCTTCGCAGAGTTCAGCCCCGATGGAAAACAAATTTTGGCGGTGGCGGAGCAGGGGGACGCGGTGCTGTGGGATGCGGCGTCCGGCCAGCGCTTGCGTCAGTTGGTCAGCCCTTACGGGCAGTTTCGGGGGTCCAGCATCCTTTTAACGGCCAGTTTCAGTCCAGATGGCAACCGCGTGGCCCTGGTGGACTGGCATCCGACTGTGTGCGATGTCGCCAGCGGGAACGCTCTTTTTGAATTGGAGGGGCATACCGAACAAGTTCGCGACATCGGCTACAGTCCGGACGGCCAGTGGCTCGTCACCGCTAGCGAAGATCACACTGCCCGCATCTGGCACGCGGCCACGGGTAAAAGTATGGCCGTGCTGCCCCACGACGCAAAAGTCATTAGGGCGATGTTCAGTCCCGGCGGCCGATGGATTGTCACCCGCACCGCGGACGACAGGGTGATTCGCGTCTGGGACGCCGCCAGCCGGAAGCAAGTGTCTGAGATCGATGTCGGACCAAAGGAACTGGCCAGTTTCGCGTTGAGTCCGGACGGGAACTTTCTTGTCACCGCGTTGGAGGAACACACCGCCGAGGTCTTCGAAACCAGGACCGGGGCCAGGGTGGCTGAGTTGACCGGCCACACCGGCCCAGTCCGTACACCCAGCTTCAGCCCGGACGGTCAACGTATCGTCACGGCGGGACTCGATGGCGAAGTGAACCTGTACGCCTTCAAGCTCGGCGGGACGACAACACAACTGCTCACGCTCGCACGCGAGCGGGTGTCGCGCCAATTGACCGCGCAGGAACGCGCGCACCATTTGCCGGCCTCGTTCCGCGACTCCGTTGCGCGCCCGGGCGGCAAGTGATCCTACAAAGATCTGGCTAGGGAAGTGCGGGTTCGCTGATAAACACAGGCGGACCGCCGAGTCTGTCTTCATTGGGACCAAACACATTTCCCATCGTTGCATCGCTTGGCGGTACCAGATAGCCTCGGATCCAATTCAACGGATGCCTAAACGCGGTCCCCTCCGGCGGGGGCACATCACCCAATGGCACATCACCCTTCACTACCCCATCATTCGGGGTTGCATCCGTCTGATCCACCAAGGGATTGCCAGAGGCAAACGCGTTTACCACCTCCGTGAGCACTACCAGCGTCCCGCCGCGCTCGGATCACCCCGCGCGATCGGCAGCGCGGGTTCTGCGAATAGTACCCTCGGATGGCGGCGCAAGCGCTCCACAGCCGCGAGAATGTTGTGACCTGCGCCGTCCCCGAAGGCAATCCTGAGCGTATAGACACCCACAGAGCTCGGTCCATCTACGATCTGAGCACCCACAGCGAGCACCAGTTGCTCAATCTGGTCCTGATTAACCGTTTCCGCAAAGACCACGCGGATATCGTTCTCCTTAGGGGCGGGCAGACTGCCCGGATTGGCCAGGATATGGTATTTGGGCTCGACGTTAACCGGCGCCAGCCGATGCCTGGCCGGAAATACCAATCCGATAATCAAGAGCACATTTTCCCATTCGATCAGGCTGATGTGCTCAAGCAGTGATCCCAAATGCTTCTACGGTTGACTAGTGCGGGCAGGGGTTAGCGACGCTTGCTGGGTAGAGATCCCGAGCAAGGCTTGGAATGCCGCCATCGGCGTGTTGCGCCGGTTGAAGCGAAGTATAACCGCTTTGGCCACGGCCAGAGAAAGCGTCAAGTCAGCGTCGTAATGGAACAGGTGCGCCGCAAGGTCAAACACGTGATCTACGTGGTCAAGGACAACCGCACGTATGATCAGGTATTTGGCGATCTAGGGCATGAAATACGATCCGAACTTCGGTCACGTAAACGGTGTTTTCGGAGCAGATAGGGCATGTTCCTCGGATCGATCCCCAGCATGAGCGCCGCCCGCTTCTTGATCCCGTTGGCGCGAAGCAGCGCATCGAGCAGGATCTGCTTTTCGAGGAGGTTCAGTTTCTTCCGTAATCGCTGCTCGGCCGAGCATCCAAGGGCCTCCTCTCCATCCTGAGACCCGGCGAAATTTCTGGGCAGGCTCGAAGGCATAATAACCGAGCCTTCTTCGACAATGACCGCATGCTCCACCGCATTCTCCAGCTCCCGCACATTCCCCGGCCAATCATGCTCGATCAATAAAGCGACGGTTTCCGGGGCGATAGCACGGATCGGTTTGCCGATGGTGTGACTGCACTGACGAAGGAAGTGCTGCGCCAGCAATGGCACATCTTCTATTCGCTCGCGCAATGGCGGCAGCGAGATACCAAAGACATTGAGGCGGTAGTATAAGTCCTCGCGAAATGTGCCTTCAGCAACTGCTTTTGCCAGGTTCGTGTTGCTCGCGGCGATAACGCGGACATTGACCGGCACGGTCACGGAACTGCCGACTGGCTCGAATGCGCGCTCCTGCAGCACGCGGAGAAGCTTGGCCTGTCCTGAGGGGGCCATGCTGCCGATCTCATCCAGGAGAAGCGTGCCGCCGTCGGCCTGTTTGAATCGTCCACGGCGGTTGCGGATCGCGCCGGTGAACGCGCCTCTCACATGGCCGAAGAGCTCGCTTTCCAGTAGAGTTTCCGTGAGCGCGGCGCAGTTCACCTTCACCAAGGGACCGCCGCAGCGCAGGCTATGCGCATGGATGGCGTTGGCGACAATCTCTTTGCCCGTTCCACTTTCGCCTTGAATGAGAACGGTAGCGTCGGTCTTCGCTACGGAGCCAATGAGACGGCACACGTGGTGGGTTTTCTCACTTTGACCGATGATACACGGAAAATCCTGGTCCTCCGGCCTCCACCTATCCTCACTATTCGCAGCGCTATCCCTGTGATCGAGAGTTGTCTTGAGCTTGCGGGCAGTAAAAATAAGATATCCTTTGCCGCTGCACTCAACGCAAGCGATACTTACACTCACCGCGATCCGGCCACCGCTTTTCTCGAGCAATAGCACCTCATCGCCGCGTATGTAGGCTTGATCGATGTTCAGGGGAAATACATGTACGGCCAATCGCTGCGCCTGAAAAAGACGATCGATGGGCAGCTCCTTGATCTGCTCGGTTTGGTAGCCGGTATCTCTTAGCGCCTGTGAATTCGCTTCGATGAGCGTTTTCGTCACGGCGTCAAACACGAAGACAGCATCGCTTACGGAGTTGAAGAACATTTGATAGAGGTCGGCGGACTTAGTCATCTTTTTCCCTCCAGCCCTTTTCTTAGGCGCATGGTGCCCCCGCAACATCTCCGCTCCTTCATACCATGCGGTACCCTTGCATGGAACCGCAACCCGTAGCGATGTTCTCGCGGTCACGCCGACCAACGACCACCGAATCGATGATGCGATGATCTGTGTTCCAAGCCCTCGCGCTATCTAGTGTACAGGAGTGCCTAGCGGCGTAATGTGAAATATTCACATTATTCTCGACGGAACACCGCGAGCCGGTGATGCTTACCTGCGAGACTCAAGCATCGTTCAGCGCTTAGATGCGAACTGAGTGGTGTGCATCAATGCCAACAAAGTAGAAAATGCTTGTTCTTTTATGACGCATTCGTACGGAGCACTTTTCATAGCAGGTCGATCATCGCCAGTCGCGAGAAACAGGATTTTCGCCTTAGGCTGTCGCCGCCGCGCCACCGCCGCAAGACGTCGTTCACGAACAAAAGTTCGCGATCCGCCGATCAAGATGTGTCCATAGACATTGCGACGAAGCATCGTCAGCGCAACCCGAATCGTCGCCGCAACCTCCACCTGAGAATAACCGGCTGACAACAGAAAATTTCGGAGCGCGCCGCGAAAGAGCGGATCACGATCGCAGATGAGAATTGCGCGTAGCCGGTTCATTTCTCATGCTAGGCATAGCTTTTGGCCATTGCTCCGTGCTTTACTCAGACCCGATTTCTCCTATTTTTCTAACGGCCACGTCTATCGCGCGATGCACCACGCCATCCGCCATGGCATGGATCGGCGTGCCAAGGCGAGCCGGCAGATCGATGCCGTTGTGGAAATCCCAGCGATCGGCGTCGATACGCGGGCCATAGGACGTGTTCGTCTCGTCTGGCGTGCTCTTGCCGAGGGGCCAGAGGAAGTGACAGGTATCTTGAACGATAGAAAATACTTCTTGACCAGAATCTCGCGTTTCGTTATTCATCTCTCACTTCCTCCTTGATGAAGGCTATGCCCTCGCGGGCGTGACGAAAAACCAGCCGTCAAAATTACAGCCGGAAGCCACTAGGCTGGCGCGATCTCTGTCACCTTGCCATTCGAACCCATATACATAAGCGCCCCGTCCTGGACATACAAAATCCCAGCGCCAGCGAGCTTCTTGGACGGATCGGGGGGAACGGAAGCATTGGCAATCGCGATGACACCTTGCCCTCCGCCAAAGTCCTTATTCTTAGTTGCCCGGACGCCAATATTGCCACCCGCTGCCAGCCGCTGAAATACGACGATGGTCTCGAAGCCTGTATTATCAGCTTTACGGCCATTGATCTGGAGTCTGTCCGCCTGAACGGCAATCTCGTACTTCCCGGCGCCGGGATCAGGACCCGTTAGGCCGGTCTCGACAAACTCGATGTCGGGATTCGGGTCATCCATCCGGATCGAGGCCGCGCCTCCGCGTTCACCTGCTTGTTTGATACACAGCGCGGGCTGGTTGTATTCCGGGTTTGTGGCAGTCACCTCCAGAACAGCCGATGCAGAGTCAAGCTTGCCGTCGTTTGATGTGATAGAAACAGTAGGCATCGTATTTCTCCTGTAAGTTGAGAAGAATTCACTCCGCCCTCATTTTTTCTACTTGCCCTGGCCATAAACATCTTTCTCGACATAGTTCTCGCGTTTGGTGGTTAGCCGAAAACACACTCGACAGGTGCATTCTCTGCACACGCCAATATTCTCTAGCCAGTAAATATCAAGGCGAAGCACTTAGGGGGATTCCAAACTTGCCATTGTGTTGAGATGCATCCATTTGAAAAGCGCAATACCTCCCCGAAACAGCAATTGAGCCATTCGTCGTCATCTCAGAATGGAGCATGGCGTCGCACGAAGTTAATGATCGCGAACGCTAAATCCTCAATCAGGAACAGGCGCTTCTGTTTACAGTCATCATCGTCGTCACCACAGATACGGATCGTGTTGGCGATCTCAATTTGAATGGAGTTGATGAACACTCCGTAGCGTTGAACGGTGAATCCCCCATCCACTGAACGGTTCTCCTTCGCGTCCGCGTCCGCAGGCGAGAGACGGTACTGAAAGATGACCGGCGCGGGTGCGGGCCCCGTTTCACGGCGGACCGATTTGAGCAGTCCCTGCAGCCCGTGTTGCATGAAGATGCTGTCCCGATCAAATCCGGGCAACAAACTCTTGCCATTGTCGGTGCCTAAATAAATATCCGCCGGATCCTTCTGATCCTCGACCTTCCCGTGGATGTCGAAGAGGAAGCCCCGATTGGCGCTCTGCTCGCGGATCTGGTTGACGAAGCCAGCGATCTGGTTGTGGTACTCATCATAAAATGGTTTTGCGTCCGGATCGGTGAAAGCACAGTTCTCAGGACGATTGGCGTCGATAAATTCCCGGCCAAAACTCGCCATCACGACATAAGGCGAGAGACCTGTCAGATCGAGTATCTTCTGGGCCACCGACTGGGTGATGAAAGCGGTTTCGAGGTCACTCTTTTTGTTGAATGGACCACATCCGTCAGGCGTAGCGTCCTCCTCTCGCTCATCAACGTCCAGGGGTTTTTCGGTTCCATCATGTGGGCAGGTCAAGATCACAGGCATGGTGCCACGATGTCTTTTGACCAGGCGATCTTTCTCATAGGTTACAGTTTGCATAAATGATCTCCTTGCGCCATGCCGACGCCTTTTTGATTGGGTCGAGTTGAACCACATTCAAGCCGTGATTGGCAAGCCCGAGTTGCTGGTCGTCAGGCAGGAAGCGACAGTCATCTTCGACAAAAAAACTTCCTGAAGAGCTGTGGACGTACAATGTCGTCGCAAATCTTCAGCCGCTCGGCATAGCGAGGCCAGCGATCTTAAGATCCTCTTCAAACTGGCTGGCTTTCTTGAACCCGATACCGATATTGCCCCCCGCTGCGGCTGAAATACGACAATGGTATCGAAGCCTTTCTCATTGGGGCTAACCGCGGCTCTCCGGCCATTGATCTGGAGCGTGTCCGCCTGAACGGCAATCTCGTACTTCCCGGCGCTGGGATCAGAACCCGGTGGTAGCCGGGTCTCGACAAACTCGATATCGGGATTCGGGTCATCGATCTGATCGAGGCCGCGCCTCCGCGTTCACCTGCTTGTTTGATATGCAGCGCGGGTTGGTTATATTCCGGATTTGTGGCAGTCACCTCCAGAACAGCGGATGCAGAGTCAAGCTTGCCGTAATTCGATGTGATAGAACCTGTAGGCATCATATTCCTCCTGTAACTCAGCGTATCGCTCTTGGCGGAGAACAAGTTGTCTTCTTCAGAGTGGACGTGGTGCTATCCTTTTATGGACGCTTCGATGCTTTAACACAAATTTCCCTCCGACCCGATTTTTCTTCTCAGCTAGCTTTCCCATGACCCGTCATGGCTTAATTGAAAGCAAGATTTCGATATATCGCTCAGGGAGGTCGCAGTGCCCTTCGCACACTTTTCTAACGTGTAAATTCTTCGGCAGTGTTTCACCTTTTTTCATCGCACATACCCAATGTTTTATCGGGGGATACTCCTTATCTTTTTCAAAAGTGCAGTTGGGATCATTCAGGCCACTAAGCACTAGCGTAAAACTCGCAGATTGGAGTTTGGATGCCCATTTCTTGAAGGCCTGTGCGTGGTCCGAACCATAGGTGGTGTCCAGAGCCCAGACCTCACCGAGCTGCTGTAGGGATCCCTGAGTCGTTTCGGGCGAACTCTTATCAAATTCGCCGGCCAAGGGAGTCAGGATAGCGTAGGCTCTCGAATGGCCCGCTAAAATGAGTTGACCGAGTTTGCGCTGCTCGCCGGAGCTCTTGCTGATTTGATTAATCACCTCATCCACAAAGGCATTAAGATGTGCGGCCGACCACGCAGAGCCAATAGTGCTCGAGGTTGCCTTGCCCCAGTATAGGGCTGGCACGACCAGCGCCAATTGACGAATTCGGTCCCGCTGGGCCTTTTCCACCTGATCGTCTAGTCGAAAGATCTTGACCACCAGATCCGGATCGAACTTGTGTTTACAGGAGCAGGTGTCGAGGCCGTGGAAAAACACCAGCACATCAATATGCTTATCTGTTCGCAGCGCGCTCGGAACGTAGACCAAGTACTCGGTCGACAGAGGCTTCGTATCGGTACCATTGTAGGTAATGGCCTTGCTATTAAGCTTAAAGCGCAATGGTTGCGGAGCTGACTTCGGCGTATCTTCCTTGAATTCACGCGTCCCAAAATCGTTGAAATCGGATTTAATAGTCCGCCCCCATTCCTGTTTTCCGCCCGGAGCGCTCTTGCCTACTGGCGCGATTCCCGACGCCGGTTTGCACTCCTCCACCAGACTCAGGAGCGCGAAAATGCGCAGGGTGCTGGCCGGCGGGAGCATCGTTGGAACCTGCGTTAGCGGCGTCAAAGACCCAAACGCTCCCTTGTCATCCTCCATAGCAAACAGCTCTGTTGCCGACACGATTAGCCGGCCCGTATCGTTCAGTGGATATTGCCGACGCCGAACCGTGTGTTCGATGTTACCGCCGATAGTCTCTGCGAATACCGGCTTCCCCTTCTCAGTCTTGACTTCCGTGACGATGTCGCCATGGAGTAAACGGCCTGATTCGACGTCCTTGAGGAGCGCTGGTTTCCCGATGAAGTCCGTTCGATCCGTGCAAATGATGTCGCCAGTCTGGACTGCACGCTTAGTGGGTTCGAAGGCATGGTACGTTCCGCCACGTTTGCGTTCACGTGCCTCGACGACGTAGTCCGAATGTCTACGACTCGCCTTGAGCAGGCCATCCTCCCCACCAGGGGCGCCTCTGCCGTCGATAGCCTCCAGCTTGTGGTCGATGGCAGCCGCCCGAACGCAGGACACCACGAACACGGCACTCCAGGCTTCGATATCCGCGCGAGACTGATGTGCCAACTGCAGCGCGGTGTCGACGAGGTCGTCTATTTTCTGAGGATCCGTGCTCCCGGTCTTCGCCTTCGCGAGAATCGCCTCTCGAGTCTTCTGTCTGTCTTTGTCTTTCCATTTCTGAGCAGACTCCTCCAGCTTGTCGCGGTCGGCCTTGGCCTGTTTGTGGCTCTGCTTTGCCGCTTCGAGGGCCGTCCTCGCCTCGCGAAGTGCCTTTTTTTCATCATCGCGAGCCTTCCGCGCAGCGTTGAGCTCGGTTGTCGCGGCCCTAAAAGCGCTTCTTTCTGCATCGAGCGCCGCTTGTGCCCCCGAACCAGACTGGCCGCGGGCGTCCTTCACGCGTTTCTCGGCCGTTTTCACGTTTGCAGCGGCCAGTGTCACCGCGCTCTCGGCGTCCTTGACCTTCGTCTCAGCGGCCTCGACCTTCACGATAGCCAAATCGACATCGTCCGACTTCTTGTAGACATCGGCGGCCTTGGCGTCGACCTCCGCTGCGGCTTTGCGGAAGGCCTGAACCGCCACGTTGAGGGTGGCGTTGCCGAGATTGCCGTACGTGACACTTGGATCAAGCGTCGCTTTCTGCACCGCCTCGAGCTTGCCGGGACGAATGGTTCCTGTGCGTCCCGCTAACCAGTAGCGAACAAGATCGCCGAAGCGCGCGTCGTTGTCCTCTTTCTGAGCAGTATTGCCTGACCCCACCCACCAGATCTTTCGCTCACCCAGGGCGGCAGTCTTCACGGCAGCCCTGAGGTCTGCCTCTTTGACAAACTCGCCGTTGGGCCCATGAAAGCCACACTTGGGCGCCTGCTCCTGAAGTATCCCTGGTTCGAACCGAAGGATCTTCCTTCCAGGGAACCCGGGTGCCGATTCCGAATAGAATTCCGGCGTCGCGGCGGCGGCTGCGGGGATGCGATCGGCCAGCGGCTTGAGTTTCGCAGCAAAGTCGAGCGTGAGATTGACGCCGCTTGCCATCTTGGGCAGTCTCTGGGAGACGGCTTGCCACGTGATCGTCGTGCCTGCCTTCACCAGCCGGTCCAGGACTTTATCGAGAGCAGTCGGGAGCGCGTGGCGGCCTTTGGTCAAGCGACAGAGCAGATCCGAACCGTCGGGAACCAAAGGATATTTCCGGAGGAAATGCTGGCGGTAGGTTTTCGCCAACTGAACCCCTTTCTCGATCGAGAATTCGCGATCGGTACTGAGGCGCCGAAACTCGTCGCTAGTGAGCCCCAGTTGCGATTTCGCCTCCCCGCCCTGCCACATGATCTGAAAATAGCCTCGCTCTCCGAGCGTGGAGACGGTAGAAACTTTTCCATCCGATTCGGCGGCTATCCATCCCAGGAGAAACTCGCGCGGGATGCTTTCGCGGTGCCGGTCAAGCTGGTCGATGATCTGCCGCAGCCAGATGATGGGCTTGACCTGCCTGCGGAAGATCCTGCCCCACTCCTCTCGGAGAGCCTTCTGTTTTGGATCCTTGGGATCGAGCGTTTTGCCTGAGAGGTCGCGGTGTTTCTGCCAGAAGACCCGGTTGGTCAGGTCCTTGGCGTCGCTTTCTCCCGTGGTCAGAATCGCCGCCAGGATGTCGTCCGGCAACTTTCCAAGCGCCCCGTCTGCGATCTCCCGCAGCGAATAGTCCTCGGTGGCGGAATCCAGCTCGGCAACGTGGTACTCGAATGCCGCCATTTCGGATTCCGCGGATGGTCGGTCTACTCCGAATATCCGGAGAATCAAGCTGTCGTCGCTAAGCTGCCCGCCGTTTTCATTGCCCAAGCGCCGTGCGAACGTATCCTCCAAGCGATGGGGGAATGGCCCAGTGTCGATAACTTCCGCATAAAGTCCCGGGCGCCAACTTTCAGGCCGCAAACCCAAAGGCAATTCATCTGCCCGGATAACTTCGCCGTTAACCAGCATGGCCAGATGTGCCAGATTGCCCTCTCCCAGGGCACGGCGTACGAGACAGTCGCCAGGTTGAAGATCGTTGTCAATCCTCGAATGGGGTAAGGCCACGACTTCGAAAAACTGAGTGAAATACTCTCGCAGCCCAGGAAGCTTGTCTGATGTAAACGCATCGAAGAGGTGGGCCGCAGAGAAAGGCCGCTCGTCCCAGATCTCAGTGGAGATTTTTGATTCGAGGAAGTGCGTTTCGGACAGTAGATGACGCAGCAGTTCCGCGGAGCAGCGGAGTTTACCAGAAGCAATGGCCTGGTCCGTCGAGTGGACGAGGCTCTTGCCAAACCCTCCGTCGTACATGTCGTCCGGTTCGCTGGGGTGGGCCAGCACCTGGTCCGCGAAGTCGGAAGACACCTCCGACTTCAAGTCGGACTCTGCCCCAAAATCTTCCGAGAGGCCGCCCTTCCCCGGCGCGCCCCACTTGGCGGAGGGCAATCCTCTGCAAATTCCGGCTACGCTTCCATGATTCGAGTAGTTGCTGTTCCAGGGACCACCCGGGGTAGCGACGCGCTCAGTTTGCGCTTCGTGAGCGGCAGTCGACTGGCCCGTAAACGACTCGGATTTCTTCGCGCATGAGGCGAGGATGGTTTTCGCAGCCCGCGCGCCGGACTGCAGCGCACCCTCCATGTAACCGAAGTACGCCATGCACGTGTGCTCGCCGGCGAAGTAGAGGCGCTTCCGGTGTGGGACGCTCAGCTCCTTGCCGACCGTGGTGACCTGTCCGACCTTCGGGCACGCATAGCCGGTTTCGATCCACGGGACATTCGGCCAATCGACGTAGTACTCCGCCTTCATCCTGTAGCCGGGATAGAGCTTCTGAAGCTGGGTCCTGAAGTGCTTCACCGCATCGCTCTTGGGAACGAAAGCCCCTCCCGCGAAGACGCTCAGCGCGACGCCCCGCGCAGCGAGCGCCTGGTTCTCGGTGGGTTCCCAGGTCTGCCCGAGCTCGTCCGAGGCTCCGCTGGGCGCCATTCCCGCTTTGATCCAGAACCGGCCATCAACGTGACTGATGTACTTCACGGCCGGGCCCAGCGCCATTTCCCGGCCGGGCGGGATCGCGGGCGTGATGGCGATTTTTTTCCAGACGCTCGGAGGTGCCGTCAGGATCGCGTAGTCGAAGTCCTGCGTCCGATAGCCACGCGCGGAATCGAGCCAAGTCATCTTCACCCGCGGATTGGTCTCGGTGATCTCGATCTTGCTCACCGGGCTTCCTGGACGGAACAGGATGCGCTTGCCGTATTCGAGCATCATTCCCGCGAGCGTGTCGTTGCCCTCGGAACAACGAAAGTCCTCGTTATGTTCCCAGTATCCGCTGAGGTTCACGTCACGCGGGCCCAACCTGCCGCCGCTCACCAGCGCCAGCAATCCAAGGTAACTTTGTTCCTTGGTGGGAAGCACGTTGTCGTTGCCGAGCTGAAGCTCGAGGGCTTCGACCAGCATCGGGTGGCCGGATGACTTCGGCACCAGTCGCACGAAATCGGCGATCTTGTCGGCGACCGATTTCGCATCCAGCGCCGCTGCACCGGGCGTCTTCCAGGGCGCGAACGGATCGCTGATCGCTTTGGCGTCGTTGCTCATTTTCTGGAGGACGAAGGCCATTTGCTTGAACAGCTTTTCTGGATCGGGCACCGCCTTGCCGCCTATGCGGAGCGGCATCTCCAGCCCCATGGCGGCGTACTGATCCTCCCCCGTGAGCACCGACAGCCCGAGGCCGAACCGCCTGGCGAGATCGATCCACATCGGATGGTTGAACCCGATGAGCTCCGCCCCGGCTTCGATGACGCGGCACGGACTTAAGGAGGTTCGGTCGCTCGCCACCCGGCCGCCATAGGTCTTGCGCGCTTCGAAGACGGTGGACGCAACGCCGGCCTGGCCCAAAGTCCACGCCGCGGCGAGCCCGGCGAATCCGCCTCCCACGATGGCGACGCCGTTGGGCAGCGCCCGCCCACAGTCGGACGGAAGCGAGGCGAGTCCCAGCCACCTCGAGAACTCCGCCTGCTTCGCGTGGGCTCTGTCATACAGTTCCGCTCCCGACAATTTCGGACCGAAGCGGCGATGCAGCTTGGCGAAGAACGAGCGTGACATCTGAGATCTCGTCGAAGATTAGTAACGGACGCGCTCTACCTCCAAACGACTGTCAGCGAGCGCTAGGCGACGGGGAGCGCGGGGAAACGCACGTCCGTTCGAGCGGGCGGTTCGGGCAGGTACCGAACCACCAGCTCGTCGCCGGTGTTGGGAGACCTGGGCAGGACGCCCATGAAGCTCTGCCCGTCGGCGCTGAGGCTGATGCCCTCTACATCGACACTCCCCACCTTCGCCGTCAGTGGTAGTGCGCGTTTCGGAAATCTTCCCCTGCAAACGACCGTCAGGGTGCCGTCAGGGAGGCGATAGAACGAGGCGCTGGTGATGGCGATCATGTTTTCTCTTCCCTAAAGTCGAACCAGACTGAGGGTGTCCGCGTAGATGGGTTGGCCTGCGAGCCCGATCATCTCGAGCTCGACCGCAGCGACGCGGTGCAAGTTGACGCTGGCGGAGGCGAAACTACTCAGCGCCACCTCCCAGGTCTCGAAGTGAAACTTGGTGAGTTCGACCGTCGCTGGCCAGCCGGGTGGGGGAGACGAGAGGGTTACTCGCCGCCCTGCCGGGAGCGTCGAAATTCGCCCCACCGCGAGCTCCTCGTGCGCGTGTCCGCCGGTATCGACCATTCGCACCTTCACCACGGGGCGGTTGGCAGCCATGATCGCCGCCGGGTCCCATTTCTTGGTTACCCGCAAAGTGAGAAGCGTGAACGAGCTGAAGTTCCGATCCGAGAGGGGTATCTCGGCACGCCATCGTCCGCTCGACGTAGCCGTCGTTGGTGTCGTCGGGGGAAGAGGGGCACCTCCCGGTGCAGGCACCACCCCCGGCACCGGCGTCGAGGTGAAGGCCGCGCGGAGGACACGGTCGATGTGCATGAACTGAAACGCGGTAACGCCTGCTCCGGCGGGGTTCTCATTCGCCAACCTTATTTCGTCGATCAACCCACTCGTGGGGGGCCGGTTGCGTCCGCCGAGGGTGTTGCGATCGGAGTGAGGGTCGTCGAAGCGGTCGATCGTCTTAAGCGTGCGTCCCACCTTCCACATCGCCGCCATCGGGCGGGTGGGAGCAATAGTCGAGAGCACCCGTCCGTTAAGTCGATCGCGCTCCCCCATCTCCCTGTTGAGCACGAAGCGCAGGCAGCCCCCGACGAGCTCGCGGGTGCGCGCCTCTTGATCGATTCGGTCCAGGAGACCGGCAGGGTGCGCGAGATCGACGAGAGGTTCCTCTTCCGTGTCTTCCCAGAAGCGGTTGAAGCGGTTGTGGGTGGCGCCGTGCCAGAAGAAAAACGCGCGTTGCGCGGAAGACCGATCGTAATGCCGGAACGGGTCACCGAACTCCGAAACCCGCACGTTCTGTAGTCCGGAGACGTCGCCGTCGCGCGAGCCGTAGACCACAAGATGGAATGCCGTCAGGTCGCTGCTGACTCGCATCGGCGAGGTGACGAAATCGATTCGCGCCCCTCCGGTGGGGGCCAGACCTGCGGTCAGGCCGGCGATGTCGGTTGGCGCAATCTGCACCAGTGCGCGAACGTTGAGCGAGCGCTGTTTTAGTGCGGCGCGCACCGCCGCGTCTCCGCCCCGCGAGTGCCCGACAAATGCCACCTTTTCGTCGATGCGGTGGAAGAAGCGGGAGCCCCTATCGGAGTTGAGTCGGCGCATCTCGGCGACAGCCTTCAGAATCAGGTCGGCGCGCGTCTCTAACAACGAGTCGAAGTAGTTGGCGGCGTTGGTGCTGACGCTCACCGAGATGATTCCGTGTCGGGCCAGTTCCTCCTGCAGATAGGGCACTGACGCCGGGCCGGTCGTAACTCCGGGCGGACGCCCACGGGTGATCGCACTGTAGCCGTGGTGGCTCTGGATCTCTGGCCCAAACGTCGCCGAGTGGCCGAAGCGGATCGGCGGGCCTCCGCCGAGCGGGGCGATGGGCGGGTCCAACGCCCCTGAGAGCGTCGTCGAGCAAACTCCGTGGTTGCCCATGCAAATGACCGCCAGCGGAAAGCGGGTCGATCCTGGTGGCAGGCGGGTGAGGTCGGCCGGATCCGCGGGGTGGAAGATCATTAGGTCGAGCGCGGCCTGCAGGCGATCGCCCGATCCAACCGTCCAGAGCATCGGCACACTCGACATCGAGCTGATCAGATCCGCATGCGAGATTGCGACTTCGTGGCCAGCGGAGGTCATTCCGATCCGGAGGCGTCGATTCAGGCTTGCTACGTGCCCCAGCGTGTCGCAGCGGGTGCGCCTGATCACGATGCCCGAGCCCGTCGCGTTGGTGATGAAATCTTCATAGGTCAGCGGCATTTCGACGAATCTGCGGGCCGGCACCAGACTGCCAACGCTAAAGGTGGCATGGACGGTCTCTTCAAGCCGAATGCTCTCCATGACGTGCTGACGCACATGCTCGCACGGGCGCAGCACGAGCTGGTGGCAGGGCAATCGTCCCGCGGCATCTACCACGCGGCGCGCGAATGCATCGGAGAGCGTATGGGGACGGGCGCCCGTTTCTACTACTTGCGCGTACTTGCCGGGACCTTTTGCCTCCGGAATCAGCCCTTCGGACAGCAGCTCTTCAAAACCCCGTAATTCGGGTGAGGCGATCACGGAGAGGTGCCCCAGCCCGGCTTCGCCGCGCCGGATCAGCAAGTCGTTGGCACGCAGCCTGCCGTCGAGAGGCGCTCTCGGCGGCGCGACCAGCTCGAAATTCTGTTCGAGCTGATCGCGCAGCGCCTCGCGTCCCGGATAAGCAAACGCGTCGAACAATTCGGCGGCCGAGAGCAACCGCCCATTGCCCGGCAGGATCAACGACTCCGCCATCCCTGCCCGCGAGAGTACATCGTGAAGCACCTGCGTCGGCGCGCGGGCAACCGCTCGTTCCGCAATCATCTGGTCCGCCAACTCGACCAACCAAAAGACATCCATTTCGGAGGCCAATGAGCTGGTCGAAGTCTGTTCGCTGACTACATCCGTCTCGTATAGATCTTGCTCGGTGGCCTCGACGTTTTCATATAAGGCGGGTTCCTCGTCCTCTTCTCTCTCGAAGGGCCGATCATCTGTCTCGCTCCCCCATTGCTCATCGGCGTCACGTGTCCCTGGCTCAGCGGGTTCGTACGCTTCGAAGGAAACCGTATCCGGATCGCCGAGGGGGTTGGATTCGCCATTTTCCGGAGGCGACTCCTGGTCCCATGTCCCGGTTGATGAAATGTCGTTGTCGCGATTCACCGTATCCTCCTCGGTTTTCCGATGTAAAGAAGGCTGAAGCTCCGGAGCAGCGCTTCCGATCCTGCGTGCGGCCTCGACCGCTCTGGCGATGTCGAGATAGCCGCTGCCCACCCGATCGAGAACCTCCTCGGGTCCCGTCACGCGCTCGGTATTGGCGAGGAGCAGATTGCGCGTTTCTTCGCTCCGCAACGGCCGTTTTGCGGCTTCAAACATGAGCGCGATCGTTCCGGCGACGTGCGGCGCGGCCATACTGGTGCCGGACATCAAGGTCCACGGCGGCACTTCTGCGTGTGGGTCCCGGGGTGCAGACCGGGCGGCGAGGATGGATTCTCCCGGGGCGATCAGATCGGGTTTCACCCGATCGTCGCGTGTCGGCCCGCAACTGCTGAAAGGCGCGAGCTCCCGCTCGGCGGAGTGGGGATTATAGGCACCCACCGCAATCGTGCGGAGACCATTACAGATCGTGCCCGTCGTATAGGAAGGCACGGCGTCTTCGGGACGAAACCGCGATTGGCAGGGCGAGCACTCTGAGTCGCGTTCGATCCAACAATGGAAGCGCCCATCGACCACGTCCTTTGCTATGAGCGTCAGCTCCCAAGGCCCTGTCGGCCCGCCCCTATAGAGGATTATCTCAATGTAGTGATCCAGTGTATTTGGTTCGGAAGCCTGGTGAAAGACAGTTCCGATGTCGCGGCCGTCCGCGGTGAGAGGCGCGCGTTCGCCTAACGCCGCGCGCGCGGATATAGATCCATCAGGGGATCGGATTTCGACATCGAAGACGTCGCCGCGGCTTCCCTCATACCAGACCTCCAACTTATTCGGCGTAATATCGGCGTCCTCGATCTCCCACACCAGAGTCCGCTTTTCCGCGGGACGCAGTTGCCCCGAGGCGTGTATCCTGCGTTGAAAGTAGTTGCCGCAGCTCAGAACGATGCAACCGCCAGGAGCGGACCTCAGTGCCGCGTCAAGTCCTTGCTCGACAGGGGTACGACCTTTATGGTGTTCACCGTGGCGCCCCATGCTGAGGTTGATCACCCAAGGGCGCTCGTCCGCCGTCCTTACAATGCGGTGCACCGCTTCTAGCAAGGTGACCGAGTCGCCGAATCTTGCGAGCTCGGTGCGATCCCATGTGGAGAGATGAACGCATACGAGGTCTGCCCCCGGCGCCACTCCCGTTAGGCCACAGCCACGCCCATTGCCCGCGGCGATGCTCGCCACATGCGTGCCGTGGGCGTTATCGCCGGGATGGTAGCCCAGCGCCGCATAAGGGTCTTCGGCGGCCAGGGCACGGTTGATGTCGTCTGCGGTGTGGACGATACCGTAGCCGTACGGTTGGGGGGATCTGGGAGAAGGCGGCGGGCGTTGGTCCCACAACGCCAGGATGCGGGTACGGCCGTCTTCATGGCGAAAATCGGCATGGACGAAGTCGAACCCCCAGTCCACAAACCCGCAGACCACATCGCGTCCGGTTTCCGATAATGATGGCGGGCGGCGTTCGTATATCCAAGGTCCCGCTTCCGAGAGACCCTCGGCCGGCTCGATGCGATCGAACTCCAGATCGGGGGCCAGCCTAAAGCCAGGCGGCTCAGCCGCCTTCAAGCTGGCCACGCCTTCTTGTGCCCTAACCTCCTGGATCCTGCCGCGCTCCATGCGGATCGTGGCGATGTCGTTGAACTCCGCAACCACGCGTACGCCTTTGGGCACCACATTAGGTTGGCCCAGGCGAACGATCGCGGCTATCTCATCTTCGCTATCCCCTTCCTCCAGCAGTTCCCACAGCTCGGGATCCATGCTTGCACCTTTTGTATCATCTTATAAAACCGGCCGGCCGCAGATCGCAACCGGCCGGTTATTCGGTTTTTTCCGTTACGGTTTTTTTAACTGGGTGGGGGTGGATCCAATACCTTCCAGTCGTATGTTAACAATAGGCTGATCCTGGTCATTGCTGCCGATGACCAGGTCGGCGGTTCTCAGAACGTCGGAACCGGGGGGAGTGGGCGTGAAGCTCGCCTCCAGGAAATGGAATTCCCCGGGAGCTACCGTAAAGGGAGCGGCGCCGCTGACGATGGCGAATTGAACGAGATCGCTCAGACTTGTCGCGCTGACCTCTAGCACTGCGGTTCCTCTATTTTTGACTACGAGGGGCCTACTACGGCTAGAGCCGACAGTTACGGTCTCATAGTCGAGGGTGAGATCAACCTCAATCGTCGGCGCGACTTCGACTCCCTCACCCTCGAGGGGTATCTTAAAAATAGGCTCATCCGGGTCATTGCTGAAGATTAGAAGGGTGGCGAATTGCTCACCCTCGATAGTGGGAGTGAAGATCACCGTTATGTTATGGGTTGCCCCGGGAGGTAGCTTTAAGGGAGTGCCGCTGATGACTCCGCCGCTGTCGATGACGAAGTCGGTGGTTGAGTCCAGACGTGTCTCGGTGATCTCTAGGTCTGCGGTTCCTGTATTGCTGACCACGAAGGTCTGAGAAACGGGAGTGCGGAGAGGTACGTCGTCTCCATAGTTGTGCTCAGGGGGTTCAACCGCAATCACCGGTCGCAGTGATTTCGCTTGCTGGACGGCAAACACCTGGGTGATCAGGAGGGAAGGAATGCTAGGCCCCAGTATTCCCGGGATAACGGCTACCTGGGCGGCTTGCGAGCCCTTCAGATCGTTGAAGCGCGCGATTGCAAAGCCGGTAAAGAAACCTAATGGGCTGTACGGCATGATAAACTCCTAATCTGATACGTTTTTCAACTTCGCTCGTGAAGGATTACGGGCCGCTGCTGCCGCTGCTGCCGCTGCTGGCGCCGCCGCTCCCAAGCCCGCCAAGCAGGCCGCTAAGCTGGCCGCCAAAGAGCGCGATCACTAAGGGCACAAAGGGTGTAAAGGTAGCATCAGCTTTTTGGACCACCAGTTTATCGCCTTTTTCCACCGTCGTACCTGTTATCGGTGATGCAACATCTCTGGTCGTCTTCAAAAACAGGTCCGCGGCCGCGTACAACACCAGGGTGTTTTGCTGCTTCGTAACGGCTGTCATGAGGTCGCGCCTTTGCTTCTTGATGGCCCTGGCTTGGATCGCTTGTTGGTCAGCCAGCGTATTAGCTCGTGCGTTTAATGTCGTGATAGCCTTGGTGTTTATTTCATTTTTTTTGTCAACGGTCATTGCGTAGCGCGCGAACTCGGACTTCTTGACGTAAACGCCCGATGATGTTGCCGTTGGCAACGAAGTGCCAGTAGATGCGGTTCGTACTCCCCTTTCGCGACGCCGTCGACGGCGCTCAGCTAACTCATCCAATTCATCGGACTCGAGCCCCGCGACCAACTCCGAAAGGGACTCCATCTCATCGGTTTCATAGTCGGTCTCATAGTCGTTCATAGTCGTCTCCTCGATTTTGGTTTATGGGTGAAGGAACATCCGTTATGGATTGACCCGGTGGCAGAAGTTGATCTGCCGCTTTGGAGAAGCGTTGCGTAGCATTTTCTCCTCGTTGAAGCCTGCGCGCCGCTGGGACCGCAAATTGTGTGAAGAGCTTCTTATCCGGAATAGCGGATCCTGCGCGACCTTGTCCATTGCAGATCTCGCACTCCGGATCATCCCCCCAGCAGAGATAACAAGCCCCGAAAGCCGCGGCAAGGGCATCATTCCTGTCTCGCAATTCGGCTAATTCCCGATACATGCTTTCGACCTTTTGACGAAGCTGACGGGATGCCCGTGACATCTCACCAGAGCGCACCTCAGCCTCATCCGGCTCGCTGGAGTGTTGAGGAAACTCCGCGTCTAGCTCGTCTTCAGTTGGTTCTTCGTTTTCAAGCTCTTGCGCTTGGCGCTGGGCCAGGAATTGTGCAATCAAACGCATAGTCGGATTTGCCTCACCCAACCGAGTCAGCAGGTCTTGTGCATTAGGCAAAGCGCCCGTGCCGCCTGGCGAAGCCAGCGCATCTAGTAACAGGGACTGAATATCCGCACTCATTCCTGTCCCCTATCAGGCTGCGTACTCGCTGTAGATCTGGGCAAGCTCCATCTCCTCAGAGACCAGGTCGTCCAGCCGCTGTAGTTCCTGTAGTTCAGAAACATCTTCACGATAATATTCATCTTGTTCGAAATCGGCTTCTTGCAGCATCTCAAATAACCGCTGCGCTCGATATTCGGGACACGCGATATCGCCCTGAACTTGCCCTGCGAAGTCGAGCAAGTACTCAGGAATGGTTGCGCCGTTGGCGGCGACGGCGGCGTTGTACTCGGCCGAGGCCTGATTGGCCAGGGTGCTGATCGTGTTGGTAAATGCACCCAAAGGCACTGGGGTGTTTGCCGGTCCTACTGGGATATTCGGTGCGCCGGCCTGGCCCAGGAGCATGGCTATCAAGGCTTGCAGTACTTCTGGTCGGAAGCACATTTGCAGCAGTTGGGCTGCGGCAGGCGGTGCTCCAGGGATTTGCGGCGCGGGTTGAATGCCGGGCGGGGGCGCCTGCGGTGCTGGTGGCGGCTGGCCTGGGCGCTGCGTGCCACCCAGTGCCCCAGCCGCGACCGAGCCAAACTGACCTCCTATAGCCGCACCCGCGGGGCCACCATAGACTGCACCAACTCCTGCGCCGACAACAGGAAGGATAGGAGCAACACTTCTGCCAACGCCTCCAAGAGTACTAAGGAAATTTTCCATATACTCGGGATCAATGTTGGCGCTTTCCAATATCGCTTCAATGTCCTCTGGCGTACGGTATCGAGAGCCAAGAACCTTGCGAATCTCTGGATATGGATGCGTCGAAAAGCTTTCGTAGTGTTTGAAACGTGGCATCTTATCCCTCCGTTTTTGGTACCTCGATATTCAGCTTCTCATTGGCCCCAACATAGCTTCCAGCAGAATAGCCATGCCGTCGCCCGCCGGCAGTTCCAGCATGCGCCGCGCTGAGTGGAGCACCTCCACTCGAAAAGTGTCTTTGGTGTAACGGATGTTCTGCTGTACCCATTCGAACAGCACCTTGATCTCCCCCAAGTAATCTTTCGGTGATGTCTCTCTGGAGCAAAATATCGATAGCGGTCTGGCGTACACAAAAGTCCTTGGCGCCGCGTTTGAGAAGGTCGATCATGTGCTGGACCGTCTTCAGCGTGCCGACATAGCCACCGTGAATTTTTTCCAGTGATATTTGCGGTAGTAAGCTCATGCATATGCGTGCTCTAGGTCCGGATCATCATCGCCATTGAGGTTTCTGCTACGAATGAAACAACAAGCCCTATGCCAACTAGCAGCCTCGATACCTGTACGTATCGTACGACCCTGTTCTATAAGGATTCAGTGAAAATATTCGCGCTCGGATCTGATAACGGATGGCGAGGGGATCTCATAAATATTATGGCTAGCAGAGTGAGCGGTAGGGGTTCTAATCTAAGGTTTACCGACGCCGGCGGGGGGTCATAAGATTTATGACCGGGGTCGGAGATTTTATGATCCGTGAGAGCACATCCGGGAGCTACTGACTCACGCTGAGGTCTGCGCGACCACGATCTACACCTACGTGATCAAAAAGGGTGCTGCGGCTGTACGGAGACCCTTGCTTGAGGGCTGACTATAGGAAGAAGTAGATGGTTGATAGGTAATGAATCGAATTAGGCATCGCTATCGGGCGATTCCGCGGCTACGAAATAAAATATCCGTGACAGGAACCTTACTGCGATATACGATCGTAAATCGGTTACCCATATAGCAGCTACCCAAACGGTAGCGCCCCTCCCGATATTTACCGGGCGAAATCGCTCCGCAGGGATGAATTAATATACAATGTTCGTGCTGCAATGCCGATTAGCTTCGGGTACACTAGCGCCACGGCGACGTATCCGATCACGGTCCCGCTGCAGGCCGGCGTAATGGGAGTTATGACGCCAAACCCGGAGAACACCTCGGTTAAGGTACGACCATCTCCCGAAGTTGTCACTATCGACTCTGCTTTACAGAAGCGACGCGACAGATGTGCAATCGACGTACCCGGAAAAATCGGGGCGTAGTCGAGGAGCCCGCCGATCGCACCACCGCAGACGCTGTAATGATGAAAATCGCCACCTGGAACGTCAACGGCATCCGCGCGCGTCAGGCGCAGCTTTGCGAGTGGCTGGAGCGCGACCGTCCGGATGTGGTTTGTCTGCAGGAGCTGAAGGCGGAGCTTTCACAGGTTCCCGAGCAGTGCCGGCTCGCGGACTACCATGCGTACTGGCACTGCCTTCGCGCCTACTCCGGCGTGTCCCTATACATCAGGAAGGCTCTGCTCGATACCGAGCCTGCGTTCAGCCACCCCGAATTCGACATGGAGTCGCGCATCGTGCAGGCTGAGCTCGGCAAGCTCGTCCTCGCCTCGGTGTACGTGCCCAACGGCGGCAAGGACTACGAAACGAAGCTGAGCTTCATGCGCCGGCTCGCAGCGTGGGCGAAGCAGTTGCACCGGCAAGGACGCGAGCTCGTCCTATGTGGCGACATCAACATCACTCGCACCGAGATGGACGTGCATCCGAAGGAGCGCAAGCCGGGCATCATCGGCCAGCGGCCCGAAGAGCGCGCACTGTTCGAGGCACTGCTCGGCGAGCACCTGGTGGACGTCGGCCGCGCGCTCGACCCGGACAATCCAGGCTTGTTCACCTGGTGGGCGCCCTGGCGCAAGATGCGCCAGCGCAACATCGGCTGGCGTCTCGACTACATACTCGCTTCGTCGACGCTCGCGGCCCGCGCCGCCGGCTGTGTCGTTCTTGCCGACGTCGGAACCAGCGACCATGCGCCGGTGATGATGACTACCGCGTAGGGCGCGCCGGGCAGCAGCAAGACACTATTTTGTCACCCGCCTATCGAGCGAGTAGCCCGGTCCCCGCAGGCTGCTGACTGCTACGCCGCAGTCGTTTCTCCGCCAAGCGCGGCTATGATTTCTCCGGTTATAAAGCTTGAGTCGGCGTCGGAAGCGAGGAACACGTAGGCCGGTGCGATCTCCTCGGGCTGCGCGGGACGCTTGTACGGGTTGTTAGCGCCGAACTTCGATACCTGTTCCGGGCTCATCCCCTGGTCCGAAGGGTTGAGCGGCGTCCAAACGGGCCCAGGCGCAACCGCGTTCACCCGTATGCCCTTTTCGACCAAGTTCTGAGCCAGCGTTTTGGTAAACGCGTTGATCGCACCTTTGGTCGCTGAATAATCGAGTAGCTTGGGCGAGCCCTCTAACCCCGTGATCGAACTCGTGGCAATGATCGCGGCACCGGGTTTCAAGTGCGGCATCGCCGCTCTCACCAGCCGGAAGTACGAATGGACGTTGGTTTTGAATGTGCGGTCCCACTCTTCGTCTGTGACCTCCTCTATGCTTTGCTTGCGGTTCTGCCATGCGGCGTTGGGCACCAGAATGTCGAGATGACCTAAGCCTTCGACGGTCCCTTCGACGGCTTCTTTACAAAACTGCGGATCGGTCAAGTCGCCCTTGAACAATAGACAGCGCTTGCCTTGGGCTTCGACCACTTGCTTGGTCTCCTCGGCGTCTCGTTGTTCCTCGGGCAGGTAGGTAATCGCCACATCGGCGCCCTCGCGGGCGTAGATCACCGCGACGGCTCGGCCGATGCCCGAATCGCCTCCGGTGATCAATGCGGCTTTACCCTCGAGCTTACCTGCGGGCTTGTAGCGCGGCCCAAGATAGCGCGGACGGGGTTGGAGTTCTGCCTCTATCCCAGGTTTGGGTTGATGCTGCTCAGGAAACGGCGGCTTGGGTTCAGTCTGCATTTGTGTCATATCGTCTTCTCCAAAAAAGAGTCGACCGGCTCACGACCGGCGAAATATCGGATGATTCTAGTTAGTGCAGTTTAAGGGCGAGGGGTTCCCGCGCACGGCGAAAGGTTTTGGATCGGTGCGGGACTAGCTGCTCACACCAAGGGTCGCGAGAATCGCGCTTGCTTCTTCGGCGAGTGATCTCCACGCCCGTGCGCTCCCTCCCCATTCGATGGGCTCTGCGAGTCGCCAGCCCACGCGGATATCTCTACCGCAGCCGTGCCGCCACCTTCGAGTCTTCTATGAATTGCTCCATCTCGCGGCGCTGATCGGCCTCGGTCTGCTGGCGGAGAATGGAGGAGGGATGGATCGTCGCCACCGCGTGCTTCGCGAGCGGCGTCGGCAGAATCTGGCCGCGTTGACGGGTGACTTTGAAGTCGCGACCGAGAAGCGCCTGCGCGGCGGTGGCGCCAAGGCAGACCAGCACGTCGGGCTCGATGAGCTCAATCTCCTTTTCGAGCCACGGTAGGCAGGCAGCGATCTCACGGGCGCTCGGTTTCTTGTGGAGGCGGCGTTTGCCGCTCAGCGCCCACTTGAAATGCTTGACGACGTTGGTCACGTAGGCGTCGGCCCGATCGATGCCCGCCGCGGCGAGCCCCTCGTCCAGCACTCGGCCCGCCGGACCCACGAATGGGGCACCTTGAAGGTCTTCATCATTTCCCGGCTGCTCTCCGACGACGATCATGCGTGCCGATCGCGGGCCAGCGCCGAACACAGTCTGCGTCGCATCCTTGTATAGCGGACAACCTTGACACCTTTCTGCCGCCTCGCGCAACGACTCCATGGAGATGCGCCTAGGCAGAAACTCCAAGGCGCTGATGCCGGTCTGATTGCGTTGGGCCATGATGCCTTCTAGACAGGACGCCTACGATGTTCGTTCCCCTGCACGTCAAGAGTGAGTTTTCCCCTGGGGCACTGCCTCGGTAGAAGAACTGGTGCGGCGTGTGAGCGCGTTTGGACTTCCTGCGCTGGCACTGACGGACGTCGAAAACCTGTATGGCCAGGTCCGGTTCCGCCGCGCGGCGCACGCCTGCGGCGTGAAGCCAGTCACCGGTCTCGAGCTGCGGGCCGATTACCGGGCGGGTACGCTGGGACGAGACTGACTGCCAAGAATCGCAGACGGCTACTCGCTCAACTCCCGTTCAGCGATATGTCGGATCTGCTGGCTCGTGTGGTGATGAGTCATCGACGGACGCCGCCCACTAGCGTCCCAGAAGCTTAAGGAGCTCCTTCTCCTCGAGCATGGGAACGCCGAGCTTCTGCGCCTTGTCGAGCTTCGATCCGGGGTTCTCGCCGACCACCACGTAGGAGGTCTTCTTCGAGACGCTCTCGGTGATCTTGCCGCCGCCCTGCTCGATCGCAGCCTTCGCCTCCTCGCGAGTCATCGACAGCAGTCCGCCGGTGAGCACGATCGTCTTTCCCTCAAGCGGCCCGCCCGTGCGTGCGCGGCGCTCCTCCTGCGTGCGGAGGCCGGCTCGGCGCAGCTTCTCGAGGACCTTGCGGTTCCGCGGCTGCTTGAAGAACTCGTGGACGGAGCGCGTCACCGCCTCGCCGATCCCTTCGATCTGATCGATGTCGTCCACGCTCGCCCTCTCGATCGCATCGAGGGAGCCGAAGTCATCGGCGATAACCCGGGCGATCTTCGAGCCCACGTGGCGGATGCCAAGGCCGAAGAGGAGCCGAGCCAGCGGGCGGCCCTTTGACGCCTCAATCGACGCTAGAAGATTCTCGATCCTCTTCCCCGGAACCATACGTCCTGTCTTGCGCTCCTTCTCGAACGCGAAGCCCTCAACGTCCTCGAAGCTTGCCGAGATGAGGGCGTAGATGTCGCCGGGATCGTTCAGGAGGCCGCGCTCGATCAGCGCCTCGATCGTCTCGTAGCCCAGGCCCTCAATGTCGAGCGCGCCACGCGAGGCGAAGTGAAAAATCGACTCCAGGCGACGCGACGGGCAGTCGATTCCCATGCAGTAGGCGGCGGCCTCGCCCTCCTCACGCACGATCTCGGAGCCGCATGCGGGGCACGTCGCCGGCATGTGCCAGGCGCGCGTGCCGACGGGACGCTGCTCCTTGACCGGCCCGACGACCTCCGGGATGACGTCCCCGGCGCGCCGCACGACCACCGTGTCCCCGACGCGCACATCTTTCCTACGAACCTCGTCCTCATTGTGGAGGGTCGCCGTCGTGACGGTGACGCCGCCGACGCGCACCGGCTCGAGCACCGCGTACGGCGTGGCCTGACCGGTGCGGCCGATGTGGACTTGGATGTCGCGGAGCTTGGTGACCTTCTCCTCCGGAGGCCACTTGTACGCGACCGCCCAGCGCGGAGCCTTCGCCGTGTAGCCGAGTTCGTCCTGA
>Ga0187893_10004136_pt1 | contig 28117 bp, 29 predicted proteins | sample MA1701074metaG_FD_139574 | JGI IMG/M metagenome (GOLD analysis project Ga0187893, IMG submission 139574) | White microbial mat communities from a basaltic lava cave in the Kipuka Kanohina Cave System on the Island of Hawaii, USA - MA170107-4 metaG ... | reverse complement strand
TACCCCGGTAGGTCGTCGACGTCGAGGGCCACGGCCTCCACCATCTCGGCGAGCATCTCGCGTAGCACGGTCTCGAACAGCTGCTCCTTGTCGCCGAAATAGGCGTAGATGAGCTGTTTGTTGGCCTTCGCTGCATCCGCGATCCGCTGTATGCGTGCCCCGGCGATGCCGTGCGCGGCGAACTCGGCGGCCGCCGCCCGAAGCAGTCTGGCCCTGCTGGCCGCGGAGCCGCAGACGCCATGTTCATCGACGGTGAGGGGAATGTCCATGTCAGCCGAACAGAACAAAGCGATCGTTCGTCGCTTCGTGAAAGAGGTTGTGAACGGACGGGAGACCGCCCCCATCGATGAGCTGGTCGCCGACAACTATGTTGGCCACAACCTTCCGCCGGGTACGCCTCCGGGCGTGAGCCCGTGAAAGGATTCTTCCAGTCCTTCTGGAGTGCCTTTCCTGACGCACACTTCACGTTTGAGTCAGAGGTCGCCGAAGGTGATTCGGTCGCTGGACGCGGTTGCTTGACCGGTACCCACCGAGGCGAGTTTCAGGGCCTCGCGCCCACGGGCAAGGAGATCACGGTCGTCTTCTTGGACCAGTGGCGCTTCGAGGACGGCAAGGTGGCGGAATATTGGGGGCTGTTCGACGTTGCGAGCATGATGCAACAGTTGGGGGCGATGCCTCCACCGACAGCGGGATAGTGCGCGGCGAACAGGCCCAGGTGACGATCGAAGTGCGCCGGTTCTTGATCATGGATATCTGAGATGGGGGACCACGCCATGTCGACAGTCGCTCGCCGACCCGAGGAGACCACCGAAGTCTTCGTGCATCACTTCAACGCGGGGGACGCAGATGACCTCTTGGCGGCCCAGCCTGGCGCCGCTGCTTCCGGGGACGAGCTTCGCGCGGGCCTCGGGAACTTCTTGACCCCGGGGGCTTCGATCACTGCGAACACCCGGCATGCGTACGTCACTGGGGATACTGCGCTGCTGGTGATCGACTGGGTGATTGAGGGGGAAGACCCTAGCGGGCATCCGCTGCGTTTTCCGGGTACATCGACTGACGTTGTCCGTCGAGATGGCGGCGGCGTTTGGCGGTGCATCATCGACAATCCCCACGGGATCTCCTAGAGGCGCGAATCCGGGCTGGGACAGGGCCGCGCAGGGCGGGCCATCGGTGCCCGTCGTCCTATCGCTGTCCGAGAACCGCGACCCGGATCGCCGTCCACGCTCGTACCCGCCCCGAGCTCGTATCTGGCCGAGGTTTTGACGCAACGGAACTCCCATAGGTGAGTGGGAACGGCGGCTGCCACCACCGCCTAATCTCGGGCCCGTGACGTCGATCTGAGCGCGGACACACCCGCGCCCCTGTGCGAGATCGGATCTGCCCGCGCTTGGATGCGAACCGGCAGGACCGGGGCTCTACATCGTGGAGCCAGCGTGCTCCTCGGCCCACTCGAGCACGTGGTCCGCGATCTCTTCCCATCCGGGGGAGGCGATGAGCCAGTGCGGTCGCCCGGCGAACTGCACGAAGTCGGTCGTCGCCCGCGACCGCCGGTGTTTGCGGGCGGTCGCCCGGCACATGCCGGGCGTCACGGTCACGTCATGCTCGCCGGCGGTGATCAGCAGGGGGGCGCGGGCGTCGTTGCGGAAGCTCACCTTCGTACCGGAGCCGAACGCGGCCTGGAAGAAGAGCCTGCCGGGCGTCGGGACCACGTGCTCGTCGTAGACCTGGCGCTGTTCGTCCTGCGACATCCCGTTGGTGAACGTCGCCCGGAAGGTCCGAGGCGACATGGTGAGGACCTTCCTCCAGGCCCGCCAGCGCCGCAGCACCGATGAGCTGGACGCGATCGCCCGTGGCCCGGCAAGGACGCCACGAGGGGGCGCCGGGTCGATGGCGACGCCCGCCGCCCCGAGCCCCCGGTCGAGCAGCATCTGGGTGAACAGACCGCCGAACGAGTGGCCGATGATGATCGGCGGCTCGTCCAGCTCGGCGATCACCCGGGCGTAGTGGTCCACGATCTCGCCCACCCCGATCCCGGCGAGCTCGGGAGCGGGGTTCCGCCGGAGCTCGTGGACCGGCCGGTCGTCGAAGGGCCACGCCGGGGCGATGCACCGGTGGCCCCGGGCCTCGTAACGAGCGATGAACCGGTCCCAGCACGCCGGGGTGACCCAGGCGCCGTGCACGAGCACGATGGTCGTCGTCATGGCCGACTCCTGACGGCTCCCCGATGAGGAAGACGACGATGCTACACCGCCCTCGCCAGCGCCCGTGGTGTTGCGGCGAAGCACCAGCTCGAGACCTAGACTGGCCCACATGGAGGAGGGCGCGAAGGCTCGCGCATGGTTCGGGCTGACGGCGTTCGCCGTCCTGTTCGGCCTCATCGTCCAGGTGCTCGTTTCCGCGAACGCCACGGAGGGGTTCTTCGACACCACCGGGGGCCGGGTGTTCAACGTCTTCTGCTTCTTCACGATCCAGTCGAACCTGATCGTGGGTGTAACCAGCCTCCTGCTCGCCCTGGACCCGCGACGCTCCTCGACCGTGTTCAAGGCGTTTCGGCTGACCGGGATCGTCTCGATCACGATCACGGGGATCGTCTACCACACGGTGCTTCGTGGACTCTTCGATCTGGAGCGCTGGGCATTGGTCGCTGACAACGTGCTCCACACGATCGTGCCGATCATCGCGGTGGTGGGCTGGCTCGTGTGGGGGCCGCGCGGGCTCACATCGGCGCGCATCATGAGGCTGTCGGTCATCTTCCCGATCTGTTGGTTGGCCTTCACGCTGGTCCGCGGGGCGATCGTGGACTTCTACCCCTACCCCTTCATCGACGTGATCCGGCTGGGCTACGTACGGGTCTTCGTCAACTGCGTGTGGGTCGCGATCCTGTACCTGGGCGTCGCGGCGGCCACGATCGCCCTGGACGGCTGGTTGACCCGCATCGCGTCGATGCTCACCGCTGCGGAGAAGGCCGACCAGCGGCGATAGCGGACGCAATGGGCCGCGGTGCGCATGGCGTGCGCCTTCGTCCGTCTCAGGAACAGCATAAGCGGGGGCGCGTACCCTGAAAACCGTAACCGGTTCGTAAGAAACGAACGGGCACCCTGGGGGACCGAGGCCAGAGGCGCCGCGTCGAGGCGCCGTGCATGAGGAGGGGATCGGATGACCGCACAGGGAACGGCGGAGCGTAGAGCAGGAGGGCGGCGAGCAGGAGGCAGGGTGGGCGGATGGATCCGTCGGCGACCGCTCGTCACGGCTGCCATCGTGGTGGCTGCGCTGGGGCTCGGCGTGTTCGTGTTCGCGTACTTCGAGCCACACAAGCTGTTCATCGACGACAGAGTGAGCGAGGCGGCGCCCGCCGAACAAGGGACGGTGCTCGTCGAAGGCGCATTCGAGGGGATCGCGCACGGCACGACCGGCACGGCGCAGATCCTCGAGCTGGCCGACGGTTCGCGCGTGCTCCGGCTCGAGGACCTTGCGACGGACAACGGCCCGGACCTGCGCGTCTATCTGAGCACGGCGCCCGCCGGCAGCGAGGGCGACGCCTACGCGCAGGACTTCATCGATCTCGGCGAGCTCAAGGGGAACCTCGGGAGCCAGAACTACACGCTGCCGGCCGACGTCGACCTCTCGCGCTACCAGAGCGTCGTGATCTGGTGCGAGCGCTTCAGTGTGGGGTTCGGCGTGGCCCCGCTCCAGTAGGGGTCAGAACCGGCCGAAGGCTCCGACGCGGACCCGGTCGATCGCGAGCGCCGCCGCAACCGTGACGAGCATCAGCAGGACGCTCATCGCCGTGGCCTGCCCGATCGACGCTGCGCCCGGCTGACCGAGCAACCGCACGATCGCGATCGGTACGGTCGGGCGATCCACTCGGGCGAGGAACGCGGTCGCCCCGAACTCCCCGAGCGAGATCACGAGCGCGAAGACGGCGGCGCCCAACACCGCGCGGGAGGCGAGCGGCACGGTCACGTCGCGGAAGGTCTGCGCGGGCGAGGCACCGAGCGCTCCGGCGCTCTCTACGAGTTCGGTCTCGATCGACGCCAGTACGGGTGCGACTATGCGGACGACGAACGGGATCGCGACCACCGCCTGCGCGAGCGGGACAAGCCATCCGGAGCCGCGAAGATCCAGGGGCGCCCGGTCGAACGCCACGACGAACCCGAAGCCCATCGTGACGGCCGACACGCCGAGCGGCAGCCCGACGAGCACGCGCAGCCACCCGGAACGCCGCGCGCGCGCGACCGCCAACGATGCGGGCAGGCCGACCAGGAGGGCCACCGCCGTCGCGCCAGCAGCGAACAGCAGCGAGTTCCCGACGGCGCCCAAAGGCGACACCGGGAGCGCGCTTCCCTCCTGCAGGCTGCCGAGCTCCAGGTACCTCGAGAGCGTGAGCCCGTCGGGTCCCGCGAGCGAGCGCCACACGAGCCTGGCGAGCGGAAGCAGCACCAGGCCGCACAGGCAGGCGACCACGACGGCGACGAACGACCGCTCGCTCCTGGTCCGCGGCCGGCGCGCCACGGCCTCCGCAGGCAGGAGGCGCTGGCGCACCGCCCGGGACTCTGTGATCGCAGCCGCCCACAGCAAGGCGCCGACCACGACGAGCTGGATGAGCGCCAGCACCGCCGCGACGGGCAGATCGAGCAGCTGCGAGGTCTGCCGGAAGATCTCCACCTCGATCGTTGCCCGCCCCGGGCCGCCGAGCAGCAGGACGACGCCGAACGAGGTGAACGTGAACAGGAACACGAGGACGCCCGCACCGACGATCGCTGGGCGGGCCAGCGGCAGCAAGACGGCGGTGAACCTGCGGAGACCGCGTGCCCCGAGCTCCATGGCGGCGTCCTCCAAGGCCGGGTCCAGGTGTGCCCAGGAGGCGCCCACCACCCGCACGATCACGGCCACGTTGAAGAACACATGGGCAGCGAGCAGCGCCGCGAGCGACCGGCCCGGCCACGCGAACGCGGTGCCGACGACGACCGTGGGCAGAACGAATGCGGCGAGGACGAGCGCCTGGAGCAGCCGCCGGCCGCGGAACTCGAACCGCGAGAGCACGTAGGCGGCTGGCAGGCCGACGACGAACGTGAGCGCGGTCGAGACCGCTGCCTGCCAGAGCGTGAACCACAACACTCCCCGCAGATCGGGATCGCCCAGCACCTGTTCGAACGTCGCCAGCGCGAGTCGCCCCTCCGGCCGCAGGCCGGCGTCCAGGATCGAGGCCAAGGGGAACAGGAAGAACAGACCGAAGAAGAGAGCGGGGATCGCGACGACGGCGCGGGCCGCCGCGCTGCTCAGCGCAGGACGAGGTCCGTCCACCGCTCGACCCAATCCTGGCGGCCGCGGGCGATCACGTCCGCGGGGAGCTCGAGCGGCGCCTCGGACACCACGGCGTGCTCGGCGAACACGTCGGGGAGCGTCGCGTCGTCCACGACCGGGTACACGAACATCCGAAGCGGCACGTCCTCCTGGAACGCCTTCGACAGGAGGAAGTCGATCAACGCCCGAGCCTCAGGCTCGTGCTCCGTTCCTCGCAGGATCCCCGCGAACTCGATCTGGCGGAAGCAGCTCGCCTCGACCACGCCGGTGGGCGCCGTGTCGGGCGGTTCGTCCGCGAGGACGACCTCGGCGACGGGGCTGGTGGCGTACGACACGACGAGCGGCCGCGTGCCCTGGCCGCCGCCCGAGCCCGAGAACTCGCCGAAGTACGCGGCCTCCCATCCTTCGACCACGAGGACCCCGTTCGCGCGCAGCCGTCTCCAGAAGTTCTCCCACCCGGGGTCGCCGTACGCGGCGATCGTGGCGAGGAGGAACGCGAGTCCCGGCGTCGAGGTGGCAGGGTTCTGGACCACCAGCAGGTCGCGGAAGGCGGGATCGGTGAGCTCCTCCAGGGTCTCCGGCGGACGGCTGGTACGTGGCCACGCGAAGTACGCGCGTTCGAAGTTCAGACACACCTCGCCGTGGTCGATCGGCGTCACGCGATGCTGAGGATCCAGCTCGAACGCGTCGTCGACCGCCACCAGGCGCGGCGAGGCGTACGGAAGGAAGATGTCGCGCTCGAGAGCCGTGGCCAGCAGGTTGTTGTCGATCCCGAACAAGACGTCGCCCTCGGGGTTCCCGGCCGAAAGGATCGCCCGGTTCACGAGTTGGCCTGCGTCGCCGGCGGGCAGGAGTCGCACGCGGATCCCGCTGTCGCGCTCGAAGGCGTGAAGGACGGACTCGCTCACGTCGAACGAGTCATGGGTCAGGAGCGTGATCGTCACGACCCCGGGGCCCTCGGGCTGTCGATCCGGGCTCTGGCACGCCGTCCCGACGAGCGCGACCGCGATGATGATCGATGCGACGCTCCGATGGGTTGTCCGGCGAACGATCACGGGACGACCTCGTTGTCACCAGGCGGCGGCCTGATGGCGAGCAGAACGCCGGCTTCGAGCGTCAGTGAGGCCGTGTACTCGATGAACACGTTGCTGATGCCGCGCGTGGATCCGGGGTCGAGGGCGTCACCGTTCAGGTTCCACCGCAGGCCGGTCGAGCGCACCGCCCGCGCCGTACCGCCGAGGGCGAACAGGCTGACCTGGTCTCCCGGCTCACCCTCGAGCACGCGATGGCCCCGAACGACATGGAGCCTCGCCGCGCCGAACACCGCGTCGATCTCGAGATCGCGGAAGCGGGCCGCCGCGAGCAGCAGCGCGTTCCCGATCAGGTGGTCGAGCCGGCCTCCGTGACCGCCGACGACCAGGACGCGTTCGACGCCTTCGCCTTCGGCAGCGTCGAGCGCGAGCTCCAGGTCCGTGGCGTCCTTGTCGGGAGAGTGGCGCAGGAGCCGGCCTCCACCTCGTGTGACCCGGGCGACCTCGTCGGGTGGCGCCGAATCCAGGTCGCCGATCAGAAGGTCCACGCGGAACCCCTGCCGGTGAGCCTCGACCACGCCCCCGTCCGCGGCCACGATCAGTGGGTCGTCGAGCGAGGGGACCAGGGCCATCGCGGATCCGCCCCCACAAAACACGAGGGCGGTGGATCGAGTCATCGCTCCCTCCGCCAGCATTACCTGGGTCAGGTTCGTCGGGTCGCCGGCGCACTGTGCCGACCTCTCAGCCCGGTCGCCCGAGCTCCCCACTGCCTTCATGTCCAGGATACAGCGGCTCCGGCTCCCCGAGCAGCACTACCCGTCGATCTCGGGCAGCTCGGTGAGCCACGAGGTCCGGTATCCGCCCCTGGCCCACAGCACTGGAAAGAACGACTCGTCCATCGACCGCTCGTCGCGCCGGCGATAGCGCGAGTAGTTCACGTCCACGTTCGTCTCGTGAAACCGCGCGTTCGACGGCAACATGTGGGAGACGAGGGCCATCCGGGCCATGGTCCCGCTGCGGTTGGGTTCGGAGCCGTGCCAGGTCGCGTGGTGATGGAACGCTCCACCTCCGGCCCGCACCACGACGGGCACGATCTCGAGTTCTGCGTGATCGGGAGGCTGTGCCTCTCGGACGCCGGCCAGCCAATCGTCGGGCGCGTGGAACTGCCCGCGCGAGGGAGGGGAGACGCCCCAATGGTTCGAGCCGCGCACGTACGCGATCGGCCCGGCGTCGGCAGCGGTCTCGTGCAGCGACATCCAACACGTCACCATCTCGGGGGGGACGAGGTAGTCGGCGTACGATCCGTCCTGGTGGAACCCGATCGCCTTGGTCCCCGGCGGTTTCCACAACACGTTGTCCTGCAGGATCCGGACGCCGTCGTAGCCCATGAGCTGCCCGGCCAAGCGTGCGATCCGCTCCGAGAGCACCTGCGCCGCGATCACCGTGTCCGATTTCCACGCGTTACAGAGCTGGCGCGTCCGGTCCTCGGGGTCGCGGCCCTTGACCCAGTTCACCTCGTCGGGTCGGATTCCCGTCTCGTACTCACCGTCGAACAACGGCAGGTAGCGTTCGCGGAGTCGCGCGAGCGCTGCCTCGGAGATCAGGCCCTCCTCGACGATCAGGTAGCCGTCCCGATGGAACGCAGCGATCTGGTTGTCGGTCAACGACTCGACGAGCGGCACCTCACGACCTCGGGCGGGCCTTGTCCGGGTCGTAGAAGGGGAACCGGACCACGGTCGCCGTGATCCGCTTCTGGAGCCCGTCGAGCTTGCCGACCTCGACCTCGGTCCCCAGCTCGGAGAAGCCGACCGCCAGCCGGGCGAGCGCGATCGTCTGCTTCAGCACGGGGGAGCGCGACCCGGAGGTGACGACGCCGATCTCCTGGCGTCCCACGAAGACCGGGTCGCCGTGTCCCGGCGTCTCGCTCCCGGCGACCGCGAGTCCGACGAGCCCGCGTTGCGGGTGCGCCGCGCGCTCCTCGAGTGCCGCGCGCCCGACGAAGTCCTCCTCCGTGCGGAGGTCGACCGTGAACCCGATGCCGGCCTCGAACGGGTCGACCTGCTGGTCGTACTCGTTCCCGGCCACGATCAGCCCCGCTTCGATGCGGACGATGTCCAACGCATCGAGCCCGAACGGCGTCAGGCCGAGGGGCTCGCCGGCGGTCCAGATCGCGTCCCAGACGCCCTCGGCGTCGTCCGGGTGGCACCAGACCTCGTAGCCGAGCTCGCCGGTGTACCCGGTGCGGGAGACGACGATCGGGATCCCGTCGGGCGCTCCGATCCTGCCGACGAGGAAGCGGAACCACGCGAGCTCCTCGAGCGAGGGCTGTGTCGGAGGCGTCCAGACCACGCCGCGGAGCAACTCCCGGCTCGATGGGCCCTGCACCGCGATGTTGTGGAGCTGGTCGGTCGAGGGTTTCACCCAGACCTTGAGACCGCGCTGCGTGGCCTGGTCTCGGAGCCACACGCCGTCGTAGTCGTCGCCGCCGACCAGGCGGAAGTTGTCCTGCGCGAGACGGAACACCGTGGCGTCGTCGATCATGCCGCCGGCCTCGTTGCACATCGCGGTGTACGTGACCTGACCGATCGAAAGGCGCCGGGCGTCGCGGGTGATCGTTGACTGCAGGAGCGTCTCGGCATCGGGGCCGAGGATCTCGAACTTCCGGAGCGCCGAAAGGTCCATGACGACCGCGTGCTCGCGGCAGGCCCAGTACTCGGCGATCGCCCCCTCATTGTTGAAGTGCGAGGGGAGCCAGTAGCCCGAGTACTCGACGAGGCTCTTCGTGAGCGCCTCGACCCGCGGGGCGAAGCCCGTCTTCTTCGTCAGCACCGGCCGCGACTCCGGGGTCACGCGATGGGCGATGGCCGCGCTGAAGCGATGCTCGCCCGGATAGACGCGGACGTGGACATCGGTCGGGTCCCACGCGTTCGCCGGGTCGACGTCGTCCGGGCAGGCGGACGACGCGCAGACGAGGTCGGTCATCGCTCGGAACAGCACGTAGTCGCCCGGACGGGACCACGGCTCGTCGGAGACGAGGACGTTGTCCGCCGTGAACGCCGTATTGAAGAACAGGTTCAGCGCCGGCCAGCCCTTCCGCTTGGCGACCTCGTACACGACGAGCGCGCCGTTGAAGTTGTCCGTGCAGTTCACGTGACCCGGATATCCGAGGTCCTCGTAGTACTTCGCGTTGCAGGCGAGCCCGAACGTGTCATGCCGGCCGACCGTGTCGCGCACGACCTCGACGAGCGGGTCCATGTCGGCGTCGTAGAACTTGCCGGACAGCCCGGGCGTCGGGTAGGCGTTGCCCATCAGGGTCCGGGTGACGGTCGAATCGAGGCCACGCTCGTGACCGTCTTCGAGCTTGCGACGGTGGAACGCCAGGAAGTCCGAGCACTGCTTGCCCTCGACGTCGATCACCTGGATGAATTCGCCGGCCTTGACCTCGTAGCTGCGGGCCGTCGACCGGTCGATGCGGAAGTCCAGCCTCGGCTCGGCGAGCGGCGCCGGGAGCTCGAGCTCTTCATGACGGCGTGGCGTCGTCCGGCGAACCTCGACGACGAGGTCCGACGGTGGGGGGGCGCCGTCGACCAGACGGCCGGCCGGAGCCGCGACGATCAGGACGACGCCCCGGTCGGCCCGGAACGACTGCTCCGATCCCGGCGGCGACCACGCGTGGAACAGGAGCACCGCCTTCGCTCCGGCCGGGTCCAACCCCCGTCCGACGAGGTCGTCGACGACCACGCGAGCGTCGTCAGCGGTCGAAGCGAGGAGCGCGCGCACCACGGTCGCGGGGGCATCCGCTCGTGCGCCGATCGCGGCGGAGGCATCGGCGCCGTCGGGCGAGAGCGCGGTAACCTCGGCCACCTGACCGCCGTCGACGTCGATCACCGTGAACCGGTCATCGGGCGCGAGGGTCAGGACCGTCGCGGCGCTCGGACGCACCCAGTACTGCTCGAACGTCGGATCCGCGGGACGCATCCCGCCGACCAGCAGCTTGGACGGGCCGCTTCCGACCGTCATCGTCCGATCCTCAGGTCCGTTTGGCCGGTTCCTTGGACGCCTCGGCCTCGGCCTCCGCGATGAGCTGCTCGGCGAGCTCGCGTTTGCCTGCGGCGTCGAGCGTCTTCACCTCGTTCTCGACCGCCCGGCGGTTGTAGGACTGGTTCCAGTAGTCGAGTGACTCGAACCCGAGCAGCACGGCCTTGCCGACGAACTGCCGGAGCACCTCGTTCGTCGGCCCCATCACCCAACCCGCCTTGGCGTCGCGCAGGTAGCGCTCGAGCTCCATGTCCCGCTTGTAACCGGATCCACCGCACGCGTGGAGCATCTTGTCGACGACGTGCGCGACGTTCTTCGCGGCCTCGAACTTGATCTGCCACGCCCAGTGGAGGTAGTTCCCGCGTGCGAGCTCGCCCGGTCCCGGGTTGCGCGTATTGCCGTCCGTCTCCCGGTCCATCGCCTGCGCGACCGACAGCACGAACAGCCGGCACGCGTTCGTGTCCATCAGCGCCTCGCCCACGTAGTCCTGGATCGTGGGGTAGTCCGCGACCCGCAGGCCGACGTCGACGTGCTTCTTCCTGGTCGTATGGCGCTTGGCGATGTCGATCGCGCCCAGGGCCAGGCCGTTCCACACGCTCGAGGAGCCGATCAGGAACCACGGGTCCACGGACTCGTCGTTCGAGTTCGCGCCGTCGCCCTCGGGCCCGACGATCTGCGTGGCAGGGATCTCGACGTTCGGAACCTCGATCGGGCCGGACTGGTTGCCCCGCAGGCCGAGCGCGTCCCACAGAGATGGCTGGGACTGGACGTCGTCGCCGTCGACGACGAAGACCGACAGGTCGTCGTAGCCGGAGAAGTCCGGGCTCGTCGTCTGGACCACGTAGAAGTCCGCGAATCCCCCCGACGTGGTCCACGAGGCCTTCTTGCGGACCTTGTACCCGCCGTTGCTCCGCTCGGCGCCAGAGGAGACCGGGTACCAGAAGTGCGACCCCGTCTCGGGATCCGAGTACGAGAGCGTCCCGATCTTGCCGGAGTTGAGCGGACGGATGTACTTGTCGACCAGCCCGGGCGTCTGGCGCAGCATGATGGCGTTGACGGCTCCGATGTGCATCACGTAGCACATCGCGGTCGAGGCACAGCCGTACCTCGCGATGGTCTCGCATACCATCGAGTACGCCACGTGGTCCTCGCCGAGGCCGCCGTACTCCTCGGGCACCGTCAGTGCCAGGAAGCCGTGCTCGCCGAGGAGCTCGAGGTTCCTCCGGGGGAACATCAGCTCGTCGTCGAACCGCTTCGCATTGGCTCGGAGCTCCTTCTCACAGAGCTCGATCAGCGTGGCTCGGAGCCCCTTCTGACGGTCGGTGTACACCCAGTCCGGGTCCCACTCGAAACCGAGCCCCCAGAAGGGCTCCGAACCCCACATCTTGTCGGTCATGTGTGTCCCCCCTGCTCGCGATCGGGACGAGCGTCTTCACGCGCGCCGCAATCGTAGAAGCGTGGCCGGCTCGGGGCAATCCGAGGTGAAGCCCGGAAGGCCACCAGCGAGGCAGTTGCAGGGCTCGCGTGGGCGTGGTTTGCTCACGCGACACGTGGGGACGTGGGAGGGGGCATCATGGCCGAGGCGGTCGTCGAGGAACGTCAACTCCTGAAGGCCATCCGCTGGTACGACGGCTTCGTCGTCGCGCTCGCCAACCCTGGGTTCCTGATCGGGTTCCTCGGCTACTCGATCGGCGCGCTCGGAGGTTGGGGAGCGTTCGTGCTGTGGACGATCTCGGCCGTCATGGCGACGCTCCAGAACTGGGTGTATGCGGAATCGGCCACGATGTTCCCCGACAAGTCCGGGGGGATCTCGCTGTACGCCCACGAGGGCTGGCGTCGTTACTTCAACCTGATCGGCCCCATCGCCACGTTCGGGTACTGGTTCGCATGGTCGAGCGTCCTCGCGATCTTCGGTGCGACCGTTGGCGGCCTCGTGCAGGCAGAGTGGTTCCCGAGCCAGGACTGGACGGTCGATCTCGCCTTCATCGACATCACCTTCTCGCGCATGGTGGCGGCCGGACTCATCATCTTGGTCTGGCTCTTCAACATCTTCGGCGTCCGACCCGCCGTGTGGTTCGGCTACGTGACGGGCGTCTTGCTCTTGATCCCGTTGGCCGTCTTCATCATCCTTCCGTACCTCACGGGAGACTGGTCGTCGGCGAACATGGACTGGGGGTCGCTGGACGATGGGGGGACCCTGAGGCTCGCCATCACGTGGCTCTATCTGATGGCCTGGTCGGCCTACGGCGTGGAAACCTGCGCAGTGTTCGCGCCCGAGTATCACGACACGGTCCGAGACACATCTCTGGCCTTGAAGACCTCTGCGGTCTTCTCGCTTGTCGTCTACGCGCTCCTGCCGATCGGGGCCGCGGGGGTAGTCGGGACCGAAGGCGCGGCTGCGGACCCGGTTGCCTTCTACGTCCCGGCCTTCGAGGAGATCCTCGGCGGTGCCGGCGGTGGGATCATGGTCTTCCTGCTCATCGCCAGCTTGGTGCTTTCCATGAACACGGCGACGATGGATGGGTCCCGCGCTCTCTACGGGATCGCCAAGGACGACATGACGGTCAAGCAGCTCGCGCACCTGAACCGGCACCACGTTCCGGGTCGGGCGATGACCGTGGATATGGTCGTGAACCTGGTGCTGCTGTTCTCCTTGACCTCGACGCTGGCGATCCTTGCAGCCGGCAACCTTGGATACGTGTTGGCCCACGTGTTCGCGTTGTCTGCGTTCGTTCTCCTTCGCAGGGATCGACCGGACGCGCCGCGGCCGATCAGGCTCGCCTCGTACTGGGTACCCATCGCCGTCATCCTTGCCGTCCTGAACCTGCTGTTCGCCGTGGTGGGTTCGGTGTCGTTCAGCCTGACGGGTTATGGCGGGTATCGACAGCTGTTCGTCGGTATCGGGATCCTGCTGATCTCGGTCCTGCTCTTCCTGTATCGACGGATCGTGCAGGATAAGGCACCGCTCACCTTCCGCGACCGGATCGACCCGGCCGTGGTCGGCGCTTCTCGTAGGGAGATGTAGGCGAGGGACGCCATGGCGAGAGGATCGAAGGCGTTCCCGTCGGCCGGGTCCGGCGCGCGCGGCCGGGGCGACGGACCTGTGGTTGCGTCCCGAAAGGGCGCATCGTTCGGGCCACCCATCACGATCCGATGCGACTGTGCCGAGGTTGGGTATGTCGCCTACGGTGAGGTCTGGACCTGTACGTCATGCGGCCGACGCTGGAACACCCGGCAGATACCGGAGGCGGACTACCGGCGGATCATCGATCACCTTCGGTGGTTCAAGGTGCAGGCGATCGGCGGCGTTGGATCGATCGTGGTCGTCTTCGGCTCCTTGGCGCTGGTCGTGGCGGATCGCATGATCCTGCTGATGCCGTTCGCGATGGTGCTGTGGGGCCTGTGGTTCCTGCCTCGCCGTCGGCGAAGCTTCCGCGACATCGCACGCACGCAGGCAACCTGGAACCTCCGACCCGAGTAGCCTGTTCGGATGGTCGAGCCTGCACGCGCGAGCGGCACGGTGGGCACCCGGCCCGCAGCGATCGACAGTGGGGAAGGCGGGTTGGGACGCCTGCGGCCCGTCGTGCTGGCCACGCTCGGGGTTCCGCTCGACGACCGAGCGGCGGTTCTCGCGGTCGACACCGCGGTGGAGCTCCGGGCCCGGTTGATCGTCGCGAACGTCGTCGCATTGGAACCGCTCCTGTGCACGATCATGCTCGGATACGAGGACCTCGAAACGCCTGAGACCACCGAGTCGCTCCGCCGGCCTGTCGAGCTCGCTCACGACCTCGGGATCAGTGTCGAGCTGCTCCGGGTGATGAGCCTTCGTCCCGTCGAGGCCCTCCTGCAGCTCGTCAACGAGCGTGGACCAAGCTTGCTCGTGTTCGGTCCTCGGGCACGGACGCGACGGGGCCGACGAGCCCGCCGCGCCCTCGCGCGCATCCGGGAAACGGTGACGTGTGCAGTTTGGTACCCGGGCGAGCTGGATGGGCCCGCAGGGCCCGGCCGGTGGACGCCCACGTCATGAGGAATCCTTGGGCGGCATGGTCGAGGCCGGCCAAGGTGCTGATCGGCCTCGGCGCCGTGCTCGCCCTCATCGCGCTCACCGGTGTGTTGGGAAGCTCCGGCACCGAGGTCGAGAAGGAAGAGGCGCTCGCGATCGCCGGAGAAGTGATCGATTTCCAGCCGACGCAGACGACGGTTCGGCTCGTTCGCCAGGGGTTCCCGTCGAGACCGTTCTGGGCGGTCTCGTTCTCGATCCGGGGTGAGCAAGGCGAGTTCGAGCGCATCACGACGGTCGTGGTCGATGGGACGACGGGTGAGATCGTCGAGGTGAACCGGACCGGCTGATCCGGGGCACTCGGCCGCCACACGCGAACGGACGAAGGAGGATCGAGATGTCGATGGTCACGTGCGCTCGGTGCCGCAGACGAGAGGCCCTTGGCCTGTTGTCCGGGATGGCCTGGCTCCGACATGACGACGGCGAGCAAGCGACCCGCTGGGTGTGCCCGGTCTGCTCCGGCGAGCTGTCGGACGAGCAGCGGCGGGCCTTCGTCGATCACGGCGACGTCCCGCGCGTCGACTGAGCGGGAGGGAGGCGCGGGAGGATCGATGTCCTTCAGCTGCGTCCGCGTGCTTCGCGGGGCGCGTTTCCTTCGAACGCTCGCAGCTGGCGGAGCTCCCGACGCAAGAGCCGGCGAGCATCAGCCTCGCTCCCGTCGGGCAGCAGGATGGCCCGCGCGGCGGGCCGGAACTCCGGGAGCTGGTCGAGGGGCGCCAGATCGTCCATCCCCTCGTCCTCGAGCTCGCGGAAGCGCTGCGCCGCGCGGTCGAGCTTCCGCGTCTCGGTGATCACCAGGTAGACGAGGAAGCCGCACACAGCGACCGCCATCGCAAGCATGGCGAAGCCCATCCGACCACGATACATCGCTCCGCTCGCCGGATCCCTAGCCGTTGCGTGCGTCGCGGACCCTTCGAACCTCACGGGCAAGGAGCAGGACGCTCGCCACGACGGAGCCGAACACCGTCATCCACAATCCGACGCCCACGCCGACCCCTGGGACGGCCCGGACCTGCATCACATCGCGCACCACCACGATCGCCGCCAACGTTGCCGGGATCCACGCCCAGCGGACCCGGGCTCGAGCCAGTAAGTAGGACCCGGCGCTCAGGGCGAGGATAGGGAAACCGTCTCCCTCCTCGATCCCGAAGCTGGAGATATCACCGGCGGTCACCCAAGGGAAGAACAGGCCGAGAACCGCGAAGAGCAGGAAGGGCTCGGGCCCCGCGAGGCGCGACAGCCAGCCCCCGCTAGACGCCTCCTTCACCCGCCACGACCTGGATCGCGATGACCACCAAGACGATGCAGGCGATCGCCACGATCCATAGCGCCCGATCGAGGCCCGGGATCTGCTTCTGGTTCGGCGGAAAGTCGATCTGCTTGCCGGCCAACGCTCACACCCCCCCGGTCGATGCTGCCGCACGGAGCCGGTCGGCCTGGTCGCGCAGCTTGCGGTCCTCCACGCGCATCCAGGCAGCGAAGATGACCACCATCACGACGAACGCGATCGCGACCACGACGATCGTCGCGGCGTTGTCTCCCGGGCCGAACGTGAAGAACCCTTCGCTTCCGGCCGCCGCGCCCGCTTCTTCCCAGCTGTCATACGGGAACGTCTCCATCTCAGTCCGTCCTTCCTATCGGTGCTCGGATCCTTCCTTGGATCCGGGTCGAAGTCGCTCGTTCAAACCGTTGCGCAGCGCCCACCGGATGCACAACCCGACCACCAAGAACAGGAGCGCGACCGAGCCGACGAGCTGCATCCATTCCATCCACGGTCACCTGATGACCTTCCTGGACGCGTCCAGCAGGATCTCCGCCGACTCGACGGTCGTCCCGTCCGGGAGATCGATGACCTCCGGCTGGCGCTCGAACTCGGGGTAGAAGTCCATCTGGAACTCGGCCATGTCCAGGCCCTCCAGTTCGACCTCGGGCGGCACGCGCAGCAGGTTGGCCTTCTTCAAGAGCCACGCAGCCACGTAGCCCGGGATGAAGCCGAGTGGGAAGAACGTGGCCATCCCGACCAGCTGCCCGAGCATCGAGGAGTCGACACCCAGGCCGCCGTTGCCCACACCGGTCGGATAGCCCGCGGCGAAGATCCCAACGTAGAGCATGCCGAGGAATCCGCATGCGCCGTGCACCGCGACGGCGCCCACCGCGTCGTCCACCCGCCACCGCTTCTCGATGATCCCGCCGACCCACACGGCGAAGGCCCCGCCGAACATCGCCAGAAGGTAGACGAGCGCCGGGTGGTACACGTCGGCGCCGGCCGACACCGAGATCACCCCGGCCAGACCGCCCGACAGCGTCCAGAACGGATCGCCTTTGGAGGCGAAGTAACCGCCCGTGAATCCTGCCGCGAACCCCATCGTGATCGTGAACGTGATCGCCGACAGGGTCGTCGGTGACAGGTAGATGTTCAGCCATCCCGGGAAGGAGGTCGACGTGATGACCAGGCAGGCGGCGTAGAACGCGTAGAAGCCCGTGAAGATGAGCATCAGCCCGAGCAGCGTCAGATGCAGGTTGAAGGGTCGGAAGGTCCGCGCGTTCCCCTGCTCGTCGTACTTGCCGATCCTGGGACCGAGGTTCAGGAGCACTCCCAGCGTGAACGCGCCGGCGACCCCGTGGACCACCCCGGATGCGATGGAGTCGTGGAAGCCGAAGTGGATCGTGAGCCACCCGCCCGCGCTCCAGCCCCAGGCGGCGTCGAGGATCCAGACCACCGAACCGAGCAGCACGGCGAGCATCAGGTACGCCGTGAGCCGCGTCCGCTCGATCAACGCGCCGGACATGATCGAAGCGGTGGTCCACGAGAAGAGCAGGAAGGCGCCCCAGAAGACACCGGTGATGTTGTCGCCGAGGTTCGGGCCCATGTTGGGGCTCCAAGGGATCGTGGAGGAGCAGAACGCCCCGTAGAACTCGTCGGTGGTAGACGAGGGGATGAAGCCCTCCTGGAAGCACCCGTAGATCCACCATCCGAAGAAGTAGAACGCGGGGGTCACCACCGCGATCGTCAGGATGTTCTTGAGCGCGGTCGACATCATGTTCTTGCGCCGCCCAGCGCCGGCCTCGTACGACATGAAGCCTGCGTGGATCAGCCACATGATGACGACGGTCCAGAAGTAGAACTGCTCGGCCAGGATCTTGCTGTCGAGCGTGAGCTGCTCGGCGAGTTCCTCAGCGGTCTGCGCGAGCTCGGCGCCCAGCATAGCTGACCTCCCCCCAACCCTTTGCCCGCCCGACCTTAAGCAGCCTCCGGGTCCGAGTCAAATCTCCGTTGCTTCCTCCGCGGAGCGGCCGGACCCACCGGCCTCGGGGTCTGTTGAGCGCTTCCTCGCAGCTCATCTCAGGTGTCCGGCATGAGCGGGAGCTGGATCAGGAGCAGCACGTTCGCGACGACCATCGTCGGGATCGCGACCAGCAGACCGGGTCGGAGCCACTGCATGAAGGTGATCTCGCCCAAACCTCGTCGCTCGAGTGCACCGACCGCCACGATGTTGGCGGTCGAGCCGATCAGGGTGGCGTTGCCCATCAGTGTGCCCCCGAACAGGGTCGCCCACCAGAGCGGGAAGGTCGAGATGCCGGCATCGCCCGCGTCCTCGATGATCGGTACGAAGGTTGCCACGGCGAGCACGTTGTCCATGAAGGCGGTGAGGAGTCCCGCCGCCCAGGCGAAGATCGTGGTGAGGAGCGGAAGGTTGCCGTCGGACAGCGCGATGAGGCGCTGGGCGATGACCTCGGTGACACCCTGCTGGCCGAGGGTGCCGACCGAGGCGAACAGAAGCATGAAGAACCCGAGGGTCCACCAGTCGACGCGCTCCTCGAACATCTCCCGCGCCCTCCCACCGCTCATCGCGAGGGCCGCGGCGGCTCCGAGAAGGGCCACACCGAGCAGCATCGTGTTCGGCTCCAGACCGAGCATCTCCTCGAGGGGGTGATGGAGCACCAGCCCCACGATCACGGCCGAGAACAGGATCGCGCTTCGCCGGAACCCACCGCGGGGGATCTGCTCCTCGGCGGCGACGTGCTCGATCCGCCGCTCGCCGCGTGTGCCGGTGAGCACGTGCTTGAGTCCGTCGATGTCGTCGCGGAACAGATGGAGGCAGATGGGGATGGCCAGCCCCAGGCAGATGAGCGAGATGGGCGTCGCCCAACGGAGGAAGTCCACGAACGTCAGGCCGCTCTCCAGCGCGATGATGACCCCGACCGGGTTGCCGACCGCCGTGGCGCTCGAGCCGATGTTGGTGGCGAGCACGAGCATCAGGACGAACGGGACCGGGTTGACGCGTGAGCGGCCGAGGAGGTTGAGGAGCGCCGCGATCATGAAGAGGATCGATGTGACCTCGCCCACGAGGGCAGCCGCGACGGCCGCGGTCAGCATGAGGACCCCCATGATCTGGACCGGGTGGGGACCCACGAGCGCCAGGAGACGTTCGATGAGGACCTCGAAGAACTGGTTCTCTTCCAGGAAGCCGATGATCAGCATCGTCGCGGCCAGGAACAGGATGATCTCGAGTCCCGCGAACTCGATCAGGTGCTCCACGTCCAGGAGGTCGGTTGCGAGCAGGAGCGCGACCCCTGCGAACGCGAACGTCAGCCGCTGCCTCCAGAAGAAGATCGCCCCGAACAGGATCATGCAGAACCCCGCCGTGGCGAGGACCTGGCCACCCTCCAGCCCGAGCGTCGACAGCGCGAGCGGCGCCGCGATCACGCACAGGGCATAGAGCACGACGGTTCGCCGGCGGCCGACGACGATCCGCGCCTGTGTCACGTCGCGTGATCCATCAGACGAGCGAGAGGTACGACTCGACCTCCCAAGGTGTCACGCGGTCGTGGTACTGCTTCCATTCGCGCTGCTTGACCCGGACGAAGTAGTCGACGTAGTCGCCGTCGGGGGTGGTGCCCAAGGCGTCGCGGAGCACCTCGTCGTGCTGGAGGTTGCGGGTGGCGTCGAGCAGGTTGGATGGGAGCAGCTCGATGCCTCGGGCAGTCAGGTCCTCCTCGGAGGTCTCGTAGAGGTTGCCCATGTTCGGCTCCCCCGGGTCGAGCTTGCGTTCGATCCCGTCCAGCCCAGCCGCCAGGATCACGGTCGCCGCCAGGTACGGGTTCGCTGCGCCGTCGATCGTCCGGTCCTCGAACCGCCCACCCGCCGGGACCCGGATCATCTGCGTGCGGTTGTTGCCGCCGTACGTGACGTAGACGGGTGACCAGGTCGCGCCCGAGGTGGGCGCGCCCACGATCAGGCGCTTGTACGAGTTCACAGTGGAGGCGGTCACGGCGATGTACGCCGTGGCATGCTCCAACAGTCCGCCGAGGAAGTGGTACGCCAGATCGGACAGCCCGAGCCCGCGCGGGTCGCTCGGCTCGTCGAACAGGTTCGTGTCCGTCTCCGGGTCCCACAGGCTCATGTGGAAGTGGAGCCCGTTGCCCGTCAGGTTGGCGAACGGCTTCGGCATGAAGGTCGCCTCGAACCCTCGCATCTGTGCGAGGGAATGCACCATGTACCGGTGGAAGATCATCCGGTCCGAAGTCTCGAGCGCGTCGGCGTACTGGAAGTTCGACTCGAACTGCCCGTTGGCGTCCTCGTGGTCGTTCGCGTAGTTGTCCCACCCGAGCTGGGACTCGTACCTCGACAGGGTCGTGATGAAGTCGAACTGTCGTGACAGCGCCCTCATGTCGTAGCAGGGACGCTCCAGGGTGTCGAGGCGGTCCGCGATCCCTATGGCTCCCTCCTCATCCCGCTTGAGGAGGAAGAACTCCGCCTCCATCCCGATCTTGAACACGTACCCGAGGTCCCGAGCCCGCTCGAGCTGACGCCGCAGGATCGTTCGAGGGCAATAGGGCCAGGGCTCTCCCTCGACGAACACATCGCATGCGAAGCGGACGAGGTTCGGCTGCCAGGGGACCGGTGTGAAACTGGCGGCGTCGGGCATCGCGGCCAGATCCGGGTTGTGGGGTCCCTGACCGATCTCGCCGGCGGCGAAACCGGCGAACCCGGCGCCCTCAGCGAAGACGTCCTCGAGGTGGGTGGCCGGGACCAGCTTCGCGTTGGGCTTCCCGTACATCTCCACGAACTGAGCGAAGATGAACTCGATGTCCATCGAGTCGACGAGCTTGCGTACGTCGCCGACGGAACGGGGTCGGTCAGCCATGGGATCATCCCTCCTCATGTCTCTCGCCCCACCGCGCGCTCTCGCCGGGCGACCCGCATCAGGGACAGCCGAGTATGCGTCGTGGAGGCGCGACTCCGGCGACGCGCGGACGGTACGCTGGTTGGTCTGAGCGGTCAAGGCGGTGTCGTGGCGAGCCGGGTCCTCGAGGTTGGATCCCCAAGATGACCTTCCTCATGCCCTGTCCGAACTGCGGGCCGCGTGAGGCACTGGAGTTCTCGTACGGCGGGGAGACCACGAGCCGTGCCGGTCCCGACGCCTCCGAAGAGGATCTCGCCGCGTACCTGTTCTTCCGGCAGAACGCCACCGGCTGGCAGACCGAGTGGTGGCTGCACCGGGGTGGCTGCCGGCTGTGGTTCCTCGCCGAGCGTAACACCGTCACGAACGAGGTTCGCCGCGCCTATTGGCCGCAGGACCGCGCTGCGGAGCCCGCGTGAGCGAACGGCTCCCGAGGCGCCCCGGCGAGGAGATCTCGCGCGATCGTCCCATCACGTTCGACTTCGAGGGCAGGCACGTGCGGGCGTTCGAGGGCGACACGGTGGGGTCGGCACTCGCCGCGGCGGGGGTCATCGTTACCGGGAGGTCGTTCAAATACCACCGGGCTCGCGGACTCTTCTGCATGACCGGCGCCTGCCCCAACTGCCTCATGCAGATCGACGGGATCCCGAACGTTCGCTCGTGCGCCGAGCCGGCGCGTCAAGACATGCGTGTGCATCGGCAGAACGCGTGGCCGAGCGCGGGGCGTGACATCCACGGCTGGCTGAACACGTTCTCGTTCATGATGCCGCCGGGCTTCTACTACAAGATCTTCCAGCGTCCCCGGTGGGCCTGGCGAACGGTCGAGCCCTTCATCCGCTCGAAGGCGGGCCTCGGCAAGGTTCCGCTGGAGGAAGATCACGAGTCTCGCGAAGTCCTCAACCTGCACTGCGAGGTACTCGTCATCGGCGGCGGTGCGGCCGGTCTCGCGGCGGCCGCGGAGGCTGCGGGCGCCGGAGCCTCGACGGTCGTGCTCGAGGAACGCGCTGAGGTCGGTGGCCACCTTCGTAAGAACGATCGGGGAGTGCTGCAGGAGCTGCGTGGAGCCGTGGAGGCGAGCGGCGCACGGGTCCTGACCGGTACCGCGGCCTTCGGGGTCTTCGGTGGACCGCTCATCGCGGCGAGCGGCGGGGACACCTTGTACAGGATCCGGGCGCGGAACCTCGTGTTCGCGACGGGTGCCGTGGAACAGATGGCGGTGTTCCCGAACAACGACCTCCCCGGCGTGATGCTCTCGTCGGCTGTCGAGTCGCTGGTGGAGCGATACAGCGTGCTGCCGGGACGCCGGGCGATCGTCCTCACGTCGGGTGAGCCAGGGTACGGCACTGCGCGGGTGCTCCGTGACGCTGGCGCCGAGGTGACGGTCGTCGACCTGCGGCCCAACCCACCGCACGAGGACGGGATCGCGGTCATCCCCGGTTCGACGATCATCGCGGTCGACGGACGACGCCGAGTTCGCGAGGTCGTTGTCGCTGCACCAGGCTCCGACTCCGGGCGGTCGCTGCCGGCCGACCTCGTGGTGCTGGCGGGTTTCGAGGCCCCGTCGACGAGCCTGCTCGCGATGACCGGTGCGCGGATCGCGTTCGACCACGAGGCGCAGGCGTTCCTGCCCGTCGAACTTCCCGCCAACGTCCACGCGGCAGGTGCGGTGGCGGGAGCCAGGACCAGCGAGGCTGCGATCGCGCAGGGGCGGCTCGCCGGTCTGGAGGCCGCTGCAGCCGCCGGTCATCCAGCGGCCGATCTGGAGCAGCGCATCGGAACCCTGCGGGCCGCGGCAACGGCGGATGAGGACCCGGTGGTGCTACCCCCGGAGGTCGGCGCCGGCCACGGCAAGCAGTTCGCGTGCTTGTGCATGGACGTGACGAACAAGGAGCTCGAGCTTGCCGTCGCCGAGGGATTCGACTCGATGGAGCTCCTCAAGCGCTACACGACCATCACGATGGGCCCATGTCAGGGCAAAGCCTGCATGCTCGCGTCCCAACGGCTGTGCTCGCGAGCGACCGGATCGGAGTTCTCGCAGACCAAGCCGACGACCGCTCGTCCGCCGTGGGCGCCGGTCGAGCTCGGGACGCTCGCCGGCTGGCGCCGAACGCCGAGGAAGGAAACGGCGATCCACGACCGTCACTCGGACGCCGGCGCGACGTTCATGTGGGCCGGCGACTGGCGTCGCCCGCACCGCTACACGACGCCGGAGCAGGAGGTCGAGGCCGTCCGAACACTCGTGGGCGTGATCGACGTGAGCTCGCTCGGCAAGTTCCGCGTGAAGGGCTCGGAGGCCGCGGACCTGCTCGAGCGCCTGTACCCGAACCGCTTCCACGACCTCGCGGTCGGGCGGATCCGCTACGGGGTGATGCTGAACGACGAGGGCGTGATCTTGGACGACGGCACCGTGTGCCGCATCGGCCCGGACGAGTTCTTCGTGACCGTCACGACGGGCAACACCGCGGCGATCGAGCGCTGGATGACGTGGTGGAACGCCGACTGGCGCTTCGATGCACAGGTGGCGAACGTGACGGGGGCCTACGCGGCCGTGAACCTCGCCGGCCCCTCCGCGCGTGAGGTCATGCAGGCGCTCACCGACGCCGACGTCTCGAGCGATGCCGTCCCGTACCTGTCGGCCACGACGATGGATGTCGCCGGCGTTCCGGCCCTCGTGCTCCGGATCGGGTTCGTGGGCGAGCTCGGGTACGAGATCCACTACCCGTCGATGTTCGGCGAGCACGTGTGGGACGCGATCCTGGAGACCGGCGAGCCCTACGGGATCGCTCCTTTCGGCTTGGAGGCCCAACGGGTGCTCCGTCTGGAGAAGCAGCACATCCTCGTGGGCCAGGACACCGATGCCGAGTCCGATCCGTTCGAGGTTGGGCTCGGATGGATGGTCAAGGACGACAAAGACGATTTCCTCGGCAAGAGGGGGCTCGAGCGTCTGGACGCTGAGGCGCCCGGGGAGCGGCTCGTCGGGTTCACCTGCGCCGGATCGTGGCTGCCGCCGGAGGGTGCGAGCGTCGTTCACGAAGGTGTGTGGGTCGGCAGGGTGACCTCGGCCCGCCGGAGCGCCGCGGCCGGCAGCATCATCGGGCTCGCGTGGGTACCCGCGGGGTGGGCGAACGACGGGGCGGCGTTCGAGATCCAGTTCGGGAGGCATCGGGCCTCGGCTTCGGTGGCGCTGCGTCCCTTCTACGACCCCGAGGGGCTGAGGTTGCGGTCGTGAATGGCGTGATCCGTCGCTCGCCGGTCACCCGCATGCACGAGGCGCTCGGCGCCTCGCTCGAAACCGAAGAAGGCTGGCAGATCGTCGCCCGCTACGGCGGAGAAGCGGGCGAGCGAGCGCTCCTGCGGGAGTCGGTGGCGCTCGCCGACGTGACCGCTCGCGGGAAGGTCGACGTCCGGGGTCAGGTCGACGGTGCGCTCTCGGTCGCCGGTGATGCCCTGACGGCTCGGGTCGCCGAAGACTGGGCACTCGTGCTCACCGAACCCGGGGGCGAGGAGGTCCTGCTCCCGAAGATGGAGCAGGCGGCCGATCCGCGCTCCATGGTGACCGACGCCACACACCTGTTCGCGGGCTTCGCCCTGGCGGGGCCGAGCGTGCCGGAGGTCATCGCCCGGGTCACTTCCTGGGATCCGGCCACCCTGTCCAACCGGGCGGCGACGGGTGCTCCGATCGCGGATGTTCCGGCGGTCCTGCTTGGGCGCGAACTCGAGGTGCCGGTGCTCGAGTTCTACGTCGCGGCCGAGTTCGCGCGGTACGTCTGGGAGTCGGTCCTGGACGCGGTGCGGCGGGTGGGTGGCGGACCGGCCGGCTGGCGCGCACTGCGGGCCGAGGGGTGGGCGTAGCGATGCATCCCGTTCGCTACTTCCAACCGTGGCAGATGTGGCGCCACCACGACCTGAAGCCCACATACGACGTGGTGATCATCGGCGGTGGTGCGCACGGGCTGGCGATCGCGTATGAACTCGCGAAACGCGGCATCCGTAAGGTCGCCGTGCTCGAGAAGAGCTACATCGGCGCGGGTGGTTCGGGGCGGAACACGACGATCATCCGCGCGAACTACCGCACGCCCGAGGGCGTCGCGTTCTACAAGGAAGCGCTCAGGCTGTACGGCCGTCTCGCGCAGGAGCTCGACTACAACCTGCTGCTGTCGCAGCAGGGACACCTCACGCTGGCGCACGCCGATCGCGCCGTGAACGTCGCGCACGAGCGCGCCGAGGTGAATCGTCTGCTCGGCGTCGACTCGCGCGTGATCGGACCGGCTGAGATCCGCAAGCTCTGTCCCGAGCTCGACCTGTCCAACCGCCCGGCGTTCCCGATCATGGCGGCGCTGTACCACCCTCCCGGCGGGGTGATCCGCCACGACGCGGTGGTCTGGGCCTACGCGCGCCAGGCCGACCGCATGGGCGTCGAGATCCACCCGGGCGTCGAGGTCACCGGTGTCGAGGTGGATGGGGGCGCAGTCACGGGGGTCCGCACGACGGCGGGCGATATCTCCGCACCGATCGTCGTGTCGGCGGTGGCGGGATGGACCTCGCAGATCGCCCACATGGCCGGCATCAGGGTCCCGATCGTCACACACCCGTTGCAGGCGTTCGTCACCGAGCCGCTGAAGCCGTTCCTGCACGTGATCTTGGTCTCGGCGACCCTGCACGTGTACATCTCGCAGACCGATCGCGGCGAGGTGCTGATCGGCTCGGAGATCGAGCCGTACTCCTCGTACTCGCAGGACTCGACGCTCGATTTCCTGGAGGTCACGGCCGGCCACACGCTCGAGCTCCTGCCGATCCTCTCGCGCGTTCGGGTCATGCGTGCGTGGGGAGGCCTGTGCGACGTCACGCCGGACTACTCACCGATCATGGGCAAGACCGAGGTCGAGGGCTTCCTGATCGATGGCGGCTGGGGGACGTACGGCTTCAAGGCCACCCCGATCGTCGGCGTCACGATGGCAGAGTTGATCCACACGGGGCGCGTACCCGACCTCATCGCGCCCTTCGCACTCGACCGGTTCTGGAAGCGGGAGCTCGTGTCGGAGATCGCGGCGGCGGCCGTCTCGCACTAGGCGCGCTGGCCACGAGGGGTCGTCGAGCCGGATACTGGAGCCGTGGCGGTCTCCGAGCCGATCCGGACCAACCTCACCCGCACCCGCGTCGTGGCGCTGCACGACGGCTCGCGGGCCGAGCGCACCGACACCCTGGCCACCGAGGAGCCGCTCGAGATCCGGGTCCAGGGACCGGGTCAGGAACAGGCCCAGGTGGCCGTCACGATGCGTACTCCCGGCGGCGACTTCGAGCTCGCGGTGGGGTTCCTGTTCACCGAGGGGCTGATCGCGCCCGGCGACGTCCGTCGGGTGGCCTACTGCGACAACCTGCCCGGGGAGGATCAGCGGTACAACGTCGTCTCGGTGACGATCGGTCGTCCGTTCGATGCCGAACGCCTCCGACGCAACTTCTTCGCGAACTCCTCGTGCGGCGTCTGCGGGAAGGCCGCGCTTGAAGACATCGAGGTCCGATGCGAACCGGTCGGGCCTGGGCCGTCGGTCGCGTTCGACGTCCTGCTCTCGCTGCCCGAGCGACTGCGCGCTGCGCAAGAGGTGTTCGAGCGGACCGGCGGGCTGCACGCCGCGGGGCTGTTCACCGCGCAGGGCGAGGCCGTCGTCGTGCGCGAAGACGTCGGGCGCCACAACGCGGTCGACAAGGCGATCGGCGAGCGCTACCTGGCCGGCGACCTCCCGATCTCGGATCGCATCCTGCAGGTGAGCGGGCGCGCGTCGTTCGAGATCGTGCAGAAGGCTGCGGTCGCCGGGATCCCGATCGTCAGCGCGGTGAGCGCGCCCTCGTCGCTCGCCGTGGAGGCTGCGGAGCGGTTCGGGATGACGCTCGTGGGCTTCGTCCGCGACGGCCGCGCGAACCTCTACTCGCATCCCGAGCGGATCGGCGGGTGAGGAGGCTCGCCGTCCTCGCGACGGCCGCGGCAACGCTGCTGCTCTCGTGCGGGGAGACCGAGGTCCGTGTCGCGGGTCCGTCGGTCCCGACGGGAACGACCGGTACGAGCGAGCCGACCGGGGTCACGGTCGGAACGGGCCCGACCGGCGCCACGGCGCCGACCGGGCCGACCGCTCAGGTCCCGTGCGTCGAGGCCGGCACGCTCGAAGTCGCCGCGAAGGCGAACCTGTTCGCCGCGGGGATCGCCGAGCTGCCTCATCCCGCCGGCGGCGGGGGAGGCGTCTTCCCCGTCTGCGTCGTGATCCCGAGCGGCGCAACGACGGCGTCTGTGAGCGATGCGACAGGCGAGGTGACGTTCAACGCCACCGGGTCGCCGACCAGCGGGCCGGACGGCGACTCGTCTGGCTCCTACGCGGGCGGGACGATCGAGCCCGCGGGAGCGGTCTCGGGGATCGTCTCGACCGCGCGCGTCGGGTTCGTCGCGGGGGTCTTCCTCGGCGACACCCCACCGTCGGCCCCACCCGCGAGCCTGTCGTTCGACGACAACTACGACTTCGCCGAGCTGCTCCCGGCGCTGGGACAGGTCTTCTACATCGGGGACGGGGCGGCGGCCGACGGGGATCTCCATGCCTTCGTTGTGCCACAGGGCGCCACGCACCTGTACCTCGGGATCGCGGACGGGTTCTCATTCGCGGGGCCCCCCGGGTTCTACGACGACAACGATGGCGCCTTCACCGTGAGCGTGCGGTTCGACTTCGGCGTGGACTGATCCTCGAGGCCCGACCGGTCGCGAACCCGTGGGTGCGTGACCGGCGGACTAGAATCCGTCTCGAGAGCCACGGGAAGGAGCACGCTCGATGAAGAACGGGCTCGTGCGACTCACCGAGCCGATGGTTCGCGACAACGGCGGCCTGCGAACGGCGACCTGGGATGAGGCCCTGGACCGGGCCGCAGCCGGGTTGCGGGCGGCCGACGAGCGGAACCCCGGCTGGGGGGTCGGCCTGTTCAGCTGCTCGAAGGCAACGAACGAGATGAACTTCGTCGCGCAGAAGTTCATGCGTCAGGTCCTCGGCAGCAACAACATCGACAGCTGCAACCGCACCTGACACGCTCCCTCGGTGGTCGGTCTGGCCACGGTGTTCGGAGCAGGTGGGGGAACCAGTTCGTACGAGGAGATCGAACACACCGATCTCATCGTGCTGTGGGGGTCGAATGCGCGCGAGACGCATCCGATCTTCTTCCACCACGTTCTGAAGGGGATCCGGGGCGGCGCCAGGCTGATCGTCGTGGACCCGCGTCGAACGACCTCAGCCGAGTGGGCGGACCTCTGGCTCGGGATCGACGTCGGCTCGGACATCGCGCTCTCGAACACGATGGCCCGCGAGATCATCACCCAGGGGTTGCACGACCAGGCGTTCATCGACACGGGGACCGAGGGCTTCGACAGCTACCGCGACTCGGTTGAGGACTGGACGCTCGAGCGCGGAGAGCGCGAGACGGGGATCCCGGCCGATGTGATCGCCGAGGTGGCGCAGGCGTACGCGAAG
>Ga0187893_10004135_pt1 | contig 28119 bp, 27 predicted proteins | sample MA1701074metaG_FD_139574 | JGI IMG/M metagenome (GOLD analysis project Ga0187893, IMG submission 139574) | White microbial mat communities from a basaltic lava cave in the Kipuka Kanohina Cave System on the Island of Hawaii, USA - MA170107-4 metaG ... | reverse complement strand
GCTCGCGAATGGCGAGGGCGACGACGCGCGGCCGGTCGGCGGCGCGGCGGTCGTGCTCGGGATGGCCTGTGCGCCGAGCGCGAACGACGGAAACCTGCTCGCGCTGCCGGTACAGCGCGCGCTCGCCGCGCGGCGCCTGCGCCGCCGTCTGCAGCGCGGGCTCGCGGTTGCGTCGCTCTCCGCGGCGGCCGGCGCGGCCGCGATCGCGCTCCAGGCGGGCTCGCTCTCGCTGCGCGTCGATTCGCTGGAGAGAACGTGGGCCGCGGAGGCGGATGCGCGCGAGCGCGTCGCAGCTGGCAAGGCCGCCGCGCAGCGCGCGAGCGAGGTCGAGCGCGCGTTCGCGCAGCTCGATGCTCCGCAGCCGCGCGCGGCCGCGCTGCTGCGCGCGCTCGCGCTGCAGGTGCCCGACGAAGCGGCTGTGCAGCGCCTCCAGATCGCGCGCGACGAGCAAGGCATCGCGCTCGAGATGACGCTCGACGCGAGCGGCGCGACGATCGCGAGCGCTGCGCAGTCGGTCTCCGACTTCGCGCGCGATCTCGCGCAGGCGCCGTTCGCGCGCGTCGACGTCGTCGAGCCGGAGGCCGAGAGCGGGCCGGCACCGGAGCCGAATGCGGTGCCGCGCGTGCGCTTCCGCGTCGCGGGCCGGCTCGCCGCGGTGACGCCGTCGAGCGCAGCTGCGGCGGGTGATCGCTGATGCGCCGCCTCGAAGATCGCGCGCTGAACGCCGTGCTGGCGGGCGCGCTCGCGCTCGTCGTGCTCGGCGGCGGAGCGCTGGGTCTCGGCTTCGCGCGGCCGCGGCTCGAGGCGGCGCGCGAGCAGCTCAGCGCTGCGACCGCGCGCGCAGAGGAGTGGGCGCGCGAACGCACGGCTTTCCATTCTACGGACGCGCGCGCGAGCGCCGAGCGCTGGCGCGAGCTGTTACGGCGCGTCGAGCCGGTGCCGAACACGCCGGCGCTGATCGCGCGCGTCGCCGAGCGCATGCAGGCGCCGAGCGTGCGGCAGCTCGCGGTGGAGCCGCGCGAGCCCGATCCGAGCGCGCCCGTTCCGGAGCCGTTCGTCGTGCACGCGCCGGACGGCAGCGCCGAGATCGCGCTCACGTCCTCCGCGATCGAGCTGCGCTTCCGCGCGAGCTACGAGGACGCGCTCGCGCTGCTGACGCGGATCGAGCAGCGCCTCGTGCCGGCGCGGCTCGACGCGCTCGACATGAAGCGCGATGCGACGCGCGTCGTCGTGCGCGCGCAGCTCACCTGGTTCACGCGCGCGCCGGGAGCGAGCCGATGAATCACAAGAAGGCCGGTATCGCGCTCGCGATCGCCGCGGCGGCGGTCGTGCTCGAGAACGTGCTCTATTGGCAGGGCGGCGCGCCGCCCGCGGTCGCTTCGCCCGAGGAAGAGGCGGCGCTCGCGCTGGAGAGCGGTGCGAGCGAAGGGCCGGCCGCGGCCGCCGACGTCGACGCCGCGCAGGTGCGCGCGTATCTCGCGAGCCTTCCGAACCCGGAGCGCGCGCGCAGTCCGTTCCTGACGCGCGCGGAGGCAGATTCGCTCGCAGTCGCGGATCCGGGCGCGAGCGGCCCGGTGCTCACGCTCGTCGGCACGCTGTTCGGCGCCGAGCGGCGCGTCGCATGGCTCGACGGCGCGCCGCGTGTCGAGGGCGACTTCGTCGCGGGCCGCGAAGTGCTGCGCATCGAGCCGCGCTCGGTCGTGCTGGACGCCGGCGGCGCCGAGCTGCGCGTGTTCGTGCGAGCGCCGCCCGAGCCCGTGGGCGCCGCCGGCGATGCCGAGCTGCTGAAGACGCTCGAAGAGGAGACGCCGTGATGCGCGTTCGATCGTGGTTTGCGCGCACCGCGGCCGCGCTCGCGCTGTGCGCGGGCCTCGCGTGCGCGGGCGTGCCGCGCGGCGGCGCAGCGCCGGCGCCGCCGCTCGCCGAGGCGGAGGCCGAGCCCGAGCGCGCGCCGCCGCCCAGCTCGCTCGAGCCGGGCCGCGCGCCGTCGCCCAGCTCGCTCGAGCCGCGCACGCTCTCGCTGCCCGAAGACGCGCCGCGGCCGCCAGCGATGCGCTTGTTGGAAGCGACGCGCTTCAGCCTGTTCGTGCAGGACGCCGACCTGCGCGGCGTGCTGCTCGGGCTCGTCAAGGAGAGCCCGCTCAACGTCGTCATCGACGAAGACGTGCGCGGCGTCGTCAGCGCCGATCTGAAGAACGTCTCGCTGCTCGAGGTGCTCGACCAAGTCGTCGCCGGGCGCGGCTATCGCTACGCGCTCGAAGGCGACCTGCTGCGCATCTTCCGCGAGGACCGCGAGACGCGCACTTATCAGGTCGACTACCCGAGCTACACGCGCAAGGGCGACACGCGCGTCTCGCTCGCCGGCTTCGCGGGCCAGAGCACGAGCATGGGCGGCGGGAGCGGCGGCGGCAGCTCGGGCTCCGGCTCGGGTGGTGCGGGCGGCGCGCAGGACACCAGCGTCTCGGAGATCGAGACGACACAGCAGATCGACCTGTGGGCGGAGGTCGAGGCCGCGATCCGCACGCTCGTGTTCGGCGCGCCCGACGCGACGAGCGAGACGAAGGACGGCGCGCCAGCGAGCGGCGCGCTCGCCGCGCGGCGCGTGATCGTGTCGCGTCAGTCCGGGCTCGTGACGGTGACCGCCGAGAGCGCGGTGCTCGAAGAGGTCGAGCGCTATCTCGCCAACGTCGCGCGCAGCACACAGCGCCAGGTGCTGATCGACGCGCAGATCATCGAGGTGCGGCTCGACGACGACTTCGACCTCGGCGTCGACATCGAGGCGGCCGGCGACAACGGCGTGTTCGAGCGCCTGATCGTTCCCGGTCTGAAGAACGCGAACCTCGCGCAGGCGCTCGCGCCGGTGCTGAACGACGGCGGCATCTCGATCGGCATCGCGAAGGACGGCTTCGGCGCGATTCTGCGCGCGCTCGCGAAGCAGACCGACGTGCGCGTGCTCTCGACCCCGCGCGTCAGCACGCTCAACAACCACAAGGCGATGATCAAAGCGGTTCGCAACCAGGTCTTCTTCGTCGCGGAGACGGAGACCGTGCTGAACCAGAACATCGCGCAGACGTTCACCGAGTTCGTGCCGAACGTGATCCCGGTCGGCGTGAATCTCGACGTGACGCCGCAAGTGTCCGAGGACGGCGAGATCACGCTGCACGTGCGGCCGAGCGTCTCCGAGGTCGCGTCGATCGAGCTGCAGCCGCGCGCGAACCCGACGCAGCCGCAGAACGGCAGCCTGCCGGTCGTCGACATCCGCGAGACCGATTCGGTGCTGCGCGTGCACGACGGCGAGACGATCGTGCTCGGCGGGCTCGTGCAGAGCCGCGAGCTCGAGCTCGAGCGCAAGGTGCCCGGGCTCGGCGACCTCCCATGGTTGGGGAACGCGTTCCGCAGCACGCACACGGAGGAGATCCGCACCGAGCTGCTGATCTTCCTGACGCCGACCGTGCTCGACCCGCCGCGCATCTCGCGCGTCAGCGCCGAGGCGCGCGCACGCTTCGACGAGGTGGACGGGCTGCGCGCCGATCGCTCGCAGCGGCATCCCTGGTGGCGCGTTCCGCGCGGCCGCTCGTACGGGGCATTCTGAGATGCGCACGCTCATTCGCTGCAGTACGGCAGCCGTGGTCGCGTGTCTGGTCACGGGTGCCGCGCGCGCGGACGAGCGCCGCGAGCTCGCGGCCTACCGCGCGAGCGAGCAGCAATTCCTCGCCGCGCTCGCCGCCGAGCGGCGCGGCCTCGCGGACGACGCGCGCGCCGGCTACGAGCGCGCGCTCGAGCTCGATCCCGCGTTCGCCGAGGCGGCGGTCAATCTCGCGCGGCTCGCGCTCGCGGCGGGCGATCTCGACGGCGCGGAGAGCTGGCTCGCGCGCGCGGAGTCCGCGCGTCCGGATTACCCGCGGATCGCGGCGACGCGCGGGCTGCTCGCGCTCGCGCGCGGCGACAACGCGCGCGCACTCGGGCTGCTGACGCTCGCGCAGCGCGTGCTTCCCGAGGACACCGAGATCGCGGTGAATCTCGGTGCGGCGCTGATCCGCCGCGAGCGCTTCGCGGAGGCGCGCACGCTGCTCACTTCCGTCTTGCGCGCGCAGCCCGATGCGAGCGACGCGCATTACAACCTCGCGCTCGCTGCCGACGGCGCCGGCGATCGCGACGCGGCGCGCTTCGCGTACCAGCGCTTTCTCGCGCTTTCGAGCTTCGCGGATCCGGCCCGCGAGGGCGTTCAGCAGCGGCTCAGCGAGCTCGCGGCGAGCGACCCCGCGGCGGCCCGGATGCGCGAGACCGGCCTCAATTCCGAGGCGAAAGCAAACCCAAGCTTGGGGAGGAACGAACCGTGACGAGCTCATTGCAACGAGACGAGAGACGCAGCGCGCGGGGCTTCACGCTGATCGAGATTTTGGTCGGCGTGGCGATCCTCGCGATTCTGTCGGCGGCGCTGACGCCGCTGGTGATCAAGTACGTGAACGACGGCCGGCGCGCGCGTGCGCTGTCGGACTCTCAGGCGATCGGCCAGGCGATCATGGCCTTCCAGCTCGACACGGGCATGTGGCCCGTGAACGACGACGCGAACCTCACCGACGCCGGTGAGCTCTCGCGCCTCGTCGGGCTGCCGGCGCCGATCAACGCGGCGCTGATCCCCACCGGCGCAGGTACCGCCGGAAACTGGGACGGCGGCGGCAGCGGCGGCACCGCGGGATCGCTGCAGGATCACTTGATCCGCAACCAGACCGCGGCGCTGAATCCGATCTATCCGGTGAGCCTCTCGGCGCCGGAGCCGCCGGGCTGGAACGGCCCGTATCTGAAGCAGATCCCGCTCGATCCGTGGGGCCATCCGTACGTGTGCAACGTCCGGTATCTGGACGGCTCGCGCGTGACCACGGCCGCGAACGAGGACGATCACGCGGTGATGTGCCTCTCGGCCGGCCCCAACGCGGCCTACGACACGCCGCTCGACGACGCGACGCAGCTCGTGGTTCCGCTCGTGGACGACATCGGGTGGAACATCCAGGGCGATCAGACTCCGTAACAATCCTCCCCGGCCGGCTCGGGGTGGGCGACTCGCTGGGTGCGCGAGTCGCCCGCCTTTGGGGGTCAGACCCTGCAAACTTGCTTGCCTTGTTGGGGGGGACTCGGTTGGGGCTTCGTGCTTGGCTCGGAGCGGGAGGGGGCTCCGTTCCGCTGCGGGCCTCATCGAGGTGCCGTGCATCCGGCGAGATGAGCGCGCATCTGGGTGAGCCTGCATCGAGCTCGTCGCGAGCGTTGGCTGAACATCTGGGCGCTCGCGGAGATCGATCGTGCGCACGCACCGCGAGGTGCGCATTTCGTCGAGCCGGCTACGGCCCTCCGCTCCAGGACCCCCGTCCCGCCCCTCGCTGGCGGCAGGGTCGCCCGATCGCGCCTTCGAGGCGCGATCGGCGCACGCTTCGCGTCGGTTCGCTGCGTTTGGATTCGCGGGCTCGTCCAGTTATCAGGTGGATCTAGGGCGATCGATGCGGGATGCGGAGCTTCGGCGGTCGCTCGCGATCGTGCTCGCGCGGCTCGGCTCGGTAGCCGAGGCGCGCACGATCCTCGAGGAGCTCGAGCGTGAGCGCGGGCTCGCGCCGCCGGGGCGACCGGGGGTGCTCTGCCTTTGCGGAGATCTCTCGCTGGAGGAGGCGCTTGCGGCGGCGTTCGAGGAGGCGCGCGCGGCGAAGACGCGCGCCCGGCGACGGGCGGATTTCTGAGATGGGTTCTGGTCTGGTGCCTGGCTAGAAACGGAACGACGCGATGACGCCGAAGCTCCGCTTGCGCGAGTCGCAGTACGGGAACAGGAACACGCGGTCATCGTGCGGGTCGGTCAGGAAATAGGCCGACACGTTCGCGATCACGATGCTCGCGAGGACGTCGTGCACGAAGTGCTTGTCGGCCTCGACGCGGCTCGCTGCCACGAGCGACCCGAGCGCGTAGGAGGGCAGGCCGTACTTCCAGCCGTAGCGATAGTGGAGGTAGGAGGCGCCGAGGAACGCCCAAGCGGTGTGACCGGACGGGAACGAATCGTCGCCCGAGTGATCCGGCCGCTGCTCGTGGACGGCGGCCTTGAGCCCGTAGGCGAGTGCGAGCGTCGGCACTGCGGTCGCGGCGAACATCGCCGCGCCTTCGCCGTCGCGCTTCGCGGCCGTAACACCGAGCGCTGCGGCGGGCAGCGCATAGCGCATCACGTCGCCGAACTTCTCGAAGCCGTCGCCTGCGAGCGCGGGCGCCGGAGCGAGCACGAGTGCGAGCCAGGCGGCGCCGATCCAGCGCCGGGTGCCGGATCCGTCCCTACCGCGCATCCGACACGCGATGGCGCGCCGTCTCGTCCCGGTGCTTCGCGAGGTACGTCATGAACGGCGTGCCGCCGGTGCCGACGTCGCTCGGGTTCGCGCCGCCGCCGGCTTGGGAGTGGATGTACTTCGCGGCGTAGTCGAGATGGAGCGAGCGGAATGCCTCCAGCCAGTGCAGGCACGCGTCGTAGATCTCGGCGAGCTCGGGGTGCGCGGCGCGCAGGTCGCGCACCGCGGCGCGCACGGAGCCGGCGGCCTCGACGTGCGCGAGGAACGCGCGGTGGCCTGGCGGCATGTAAGCACGCATTTCGTCGAGGTACGCGCGCAGCGGGTCGGGCGCGTGCGCGACGCCGAGCAGCGCGTCGAGCACGGGCACGATCGTGCTCTGCGCGCCGGTCTCGCCCCGGTACAGCTGCGGCCCTGAGAGCTCGGCCACGCCCTCGTACGTGACGCCGCTCGGCAGCGCGGGATGATTCTTCCAGCCGTGGATGAACGGCCGCACGCGGTGGAAGTAGATGTAGGGATCGCAGCGCTCGGGCATACGGCGCAGCGTCGCGAGCATCGCTTCGAGCGCGCTCGCGACCTCTTCCAGGCGTGCGCCGAGCTCCGCGGCTTCGCCGGCCCGCGCGGCCGCGAGCGCGGGCAGCGCGGCGTGCAGCGCCTTCGCGGCGATCGCTTCGATCTCGACGTGGATCAAGATGAACCAGTCCTCGTCCTGCCCGCCCAAGAAGTTCTGCAGGATCGCGAGGTTGTCGACGCGCAGCGGGCCCTGCGCGTCGAGGCGCCGCCAGTTGTCGAGCGCGTAGGAGGCATAAGAGAGGATGGGAGGACGGCCGAGCTTCGCCGCGAGCGCGCACCACGGTGCGGCGAGGTGAGGCGGAAGCGCGGCGGCCGGCGCAGCGCCCTCCCAGACGAACGCGTGGCCGAGGAACGAGAGCGCGCGCATCGCGGCGCGCTCTTCGGCGGGCGAGCGTAGCGCGGCGAGCTCGAAACGCGGCAGCGTGCGCACGGCATCGCGCACGCACCGCGCGGCGAGCCGCTTCGGCAGCTCGCTCGCGAGCTCCTGCCAGAGCGCGAGCGGAGCCGGCAGCGCTCGTTCGGGGTCGCGCTCGGGCAGGAAGCCGCGCTCGTCGCTCACCTCGAAGCGCTTCAGATCGTTGCTCGCTGCGGGCATCCAGAAATCTCCCTGGTTCGAGCTCACGACGCCGCGTCGTTCGTTCGGCGCTCCTCGCTTCGGAACGTCTCGCGCTCGGCTCGAGCACGGCGTGCGCGCAACCTAGGACTGCCGCGCGGAAGCGAAAGGCATTCCGGCCCGAAACGAGGAGCTAGCGAGCGGGCGCCGGCTCTTCCGGATCCGCGGGAGCGAGCGGCCCTGCTTCGTACACGCGCTCGCCGTTCATCCAGGTCTCGAGCACGCGCAGCTCCGACAGCGCCGCCGGCGGAATCTCGAACGGGTTCGCGCCGAGCACGATGAAGTCCGCGAGCAGGCCGGGCGCGAGGGTTCCGAGCTCGCGCTCGCGGCGCAGCTGGTAAGCCGCGCCCGCGGTGTACGCGCGCAGCGCCTCGTTCAGCGAGATCGACTCGTTCGCGCCGAGCGGGCCGGGCAACGCGCCGGCGCCGCTCGTCGCGCGCTCGCGCGTGACCGCGGTCTCGATCGCGTCGAAGCGATCCGATGGGTCGACCGGCCAGTCGCTGCCGAACGAGAGCTTCGCGCCGGCACCGAGCAGCGTGCGGATCGGGTACAGCCGCGCGTGGCGCTCGCTGCCGATGTACGGCTCGAGCGTGTCGATCGTGTACGCGTCGCGCTGCGCCCACTGCGGCGAGAAGTTCGCGACGACGCCGAGCGCGGCGAAGCGCGGCACGTCCGCCGGATCCACGAGCTCGAGGTGCGTGATCGTGTGGCGCGCGTCCTTCGGGCCGTTCGCACTGCGCGCCGCTTCGATCGCGTCGAGCGCCGTCCGCACCGCGCGATCGCCGATCGCGTGGAAGTGGAGCTGCCAGCCGTCGGCATCGAGCTTGATCGCGAGCCGCGCGAGCACCTCCGGATCGGTGTAGAGCTCGCCGTGATTCCCGCCGAGATACGGGTCGAGCAGCGCCGCGGTCTGCGCGGGGTACTCCATCACGCCGTCGAGGAAGAACTTGATCGTGCCGACGCCGAGGCCCGGGTACTGCATCCCCTCGCGCAGCGCGCGCACGCGCGCGGCGGTCGGAACCGGATCGCGCTCCAGCGTGGGGTCGACGACGAACGCGATGTGCGCGCGCGGTCCGGGCGGCGGCGGCGCGAACGCCGCGAGCTGATCCGGACTGACGGACGCAGCGAGGTACGAGGTCACGCCGAGCGAGAGCATGTACGCATGCGCGGCGGCGAGGTGCGCGCGCATCTGCTCGCTCGTCGCGGCAGGAATGACCGAGTCGACCAGATCGATCGCGCCGTCGAGCAGATAGCCGCTCGGCGCGCCGCTCTTGTCGCGCAGCAGCTTGCCGTCGGGCGGATCGAGCGTGTCGGCGCGAATGCCGGCGAGCTCGAGCGCGCGCGAGCTCGCGAGCGCGGTGTGGCCGTCGGCGCCGTGCACGAGGATCGGCCGCTGCGTCTCCACGCGATCCAGCGTCTTGCGCGAGATGCGCGCGCCGGCCGGCACGATGCCCTGCGCCTGCCAGGCCCAGACTTCGAGCCACGCATCCGCGCTCGCGTCCGGCTCCGCGGCGATGCAGGCCGCGATGCGCTCGCGCACCTGCGTGCGCGTCAGCGGCTCGTACTGGAGCGAGCACGACGAGAGGATCTGCCCGGCCTTCAGCGGATGCACGTGGCCGTCGACGATCCCGGGCATCACGAACTTCCCGTCGAGCTCGACGACGCGTGTCGTCTTGCCGACGTGCGCAGCGACAGCGGAGCTGCTGCCGACGAACGCGATGCGCCCGCCGCGCAGCGCGATCGCTTCGGCGAGCGGCGCGCCCGCGATCGCGGGAAACACGACGCCGCCGCGCAGCACGAGATCGGCAGCGGGCGGAGGCGGCGCGGGCGGCGAGGCGGTGCATCCAGCGAACGCGACGACGGCAGCAGCGAGATGCGCGGGCCAGCGCATGATTCCTCCGAGTCGCGCGCATACTAAGCGGTTCGGAGGATGCGATGAAGGCAGGTGCAGGTGCGTTCGCGCTGTTGTTGCTGGCGGTCCTGGCGTGCGGGCGCTCGAAGGAGCCGGAGGCAAGCGCGGCGCCTGCGCCGGCCGAAGCCGCGCAGCGCGGGCTCACGAAGAGCGCGGCGGGCGTCGCACCCGGCTACGTCCTCTTCAGCCCGCTCGCGTCGAACAAGACGTACCTGGTCGACAACGCCGGACGCGTCGTTCACCAGTGGCAAACGCTCACGTCGCCGGGCGGCGATCAGGTGCTGCTCGAGGACGGCTCGCTGCTGCGGCTCGGGCGTGATCTCGACTTCGAGCACTTCCGCACCGGCGGCGTCGGCGGCTGGCTCGAGCGGCTCTCGTGGGACGGCGACGAGCTCTGGGCGTGGCAGTTCGCGAGCGAGCGCGCGGTGCTGCACCACGACTTCGAGCCGCTGCCGAACGGCAACGTGCTCGCGCTCGCGTGGGAGGCGAAGACGCCGGAGGAGGCGGCGCGTGCGGGCCGGCGCGTCGACCGCATCCCGAAGCAGGGATTATGGCCGGATTGGGTGCTCGAGGTGAAACCGCAGCCGCCGCGCGGCGGCGAGATCGTCTGGGAATGGCGCGTCTGGGATCACACGGTGCAGAACGCCGACGCGACGCTCGAGACGTTCGGCCAGCCGAGCGAGCAGCCCGGCAAGCTCGACCTCGACGCGGGCGCGCCGAAGCCGACCGTCAGCGAGCAGGAGCTCGCGCAGCTGAAGGCGCTCGGCTACGTGCCCGACGACGCGAAGCCCGCGGACCTCGAGTCCGACTTCCTGCACGTCAACGCGATCGACTATCACGCGGGCCTCGATCAGATCGCGCTCAGCGTGCCGAACCTCGGCGAGGTCTGGATCCTCGATCACGGGACGACGACCGCGCAGGCGCGCACGAGCGCCGGCGGCAAGCGCGGGCGCGGCGGCGAGATTCTCTACCGCTGGGGCAACGCGAGTAGTTATGGACGCGCGGCGCCGGCCGCGCAGGTATTCGGCTCCCAGCACGACGTGCGCTGGATCCGCGAGGGATTCCCCGGCGCCGGCCACCTGCTCGTCTTCAACAACTCGGTCGGCGGCGAGGAGGGAAAGCTCTCCGCGGTCGACGAGATCGCGCCGCCGCTGCTCGCGAGCGGCGTGTATGCGCTCGCGAACGGCGAGGCGTTCGGGCCGAGCGCGCCGAGCTGGCGCTACGTCGCCACGCCGGCCGAGAGCTTCCACGCGGAGTTCATCTCGGGCGCTCAGCGCACCGCGAACGGCAATACGCTGATCTGCTCGGGCCCGCAGGGTCGCCTGTTCGAGGTGACCCCGCGCGGCGAGATCGTCTGGGAGTACCTGAACCCGTTCGCGGGCAGCGTGCGGCTGAAGGACGGCAGCCTGCCGCAGCCCGGCCTCGAAGACGCGCCCTATGCGGTGTTCCGCGCCGCGCGCATCCCGCCCGATCACCCCGCGCTGCGCGGCCGTACGCTCGCGCCGCTCGATCCGCAGCCGGAGATCGCGCCGCCGGCGCCGAAGTGAAGACGCGGCGCGCCCCGTTACCGCTTTGCACCGCGCCGACTTCGTCCGAAGCCGAAATCGAACTTGCGCGAGGCGATGTGCGCCCACGGGATGACTCGGATGTGCTCGCCAATCATGCCGGGCTCCGCGGCGTTCGAAACGACGAAGCCTTCTCGCAGCCCGAGATCCTCGGGGGTTGGCGCGCAGAAATCCCTCGACGTCGGCATCGAGCGCTGCGAAGTCGGTGGGTCGCTCGAGATCGAGGTGGCGCCAGCTCGGATGCCCGGTGCGCACCCAAGTGCTCTTTCCGCACTGGCGCGGTCCGGCCACGAGCACGGCCGGGAAGGCTGCGAGCAGCCCGGCGAGCCGCCTTTCGAGCCGCCGCGGGACCCATTTCATGGCTTGAGATCTGGCACCCAAGGTTCCAGATTTCAAGTCATGCGCGGCCGGGGCTGCGGCATCGAGCCGCTCAGCGCGGCTCGAGGATCACGACCGGGATGTCGCGCTCGGTGCGGGCCTGATAGCTCGCGTAGTCGGGGTAGACCTGGTTGAGGCGCGGCCAGAGCGCAGCCTTCTCCTCCGAGCTCGCGCGGCGCGCGCGGTAGGCGCGCACGCCGTGCTGGCGCGTCTCGAACGAGGCGTCGGGGTTCGCCTCGAGATTGAGGAACCAGACCGGGTGCTTCGGCAGTCCGCCCTGAGAAGCGACGAGCACGATGCGCGGGCCGTCCTCCAGGTAGATCAGCGGCGCGACGCGGCGCGCGCCGGACTTGCGGCCCTTCGTCGTCAGCAGCCCGACCGGCGAGCCATGCAGGAAGAACTTCGAGCCGAAGCGTCCGCCGCTGACGCGGAACATCAGCACGTTCGCGGCGCTCATCGCGCGGATGAACGGCTTCGCGCGGCGCAGCTCCTGCTCGGTGCTCTGCGCGGGCTTCTCAGCAGCCATTGGGATTCTCCTCGGGCTTCAGGCCCGACGCATCATCGCGTGGTCGAGATACCGCCGTCGACCGGAATCGTCGCGCCGGTGACGTACGCGCCGGCGCGCGACGCGAGGTAGACCGCGATGCCCGCCATGTCTTCCGGCTCACCGATGCGCCTCATCGGGCAGCTCTGCTTGATGCCGTCGCCGAACTTCTCGAGCGTCTCGTGCATCATCTTGCTCTCGAACGGGCCCGGCGCGATCGCGTTCACCGTAATACGCGGCGCGAGCTTCTTCGCGAGCACCGCGCTCATGTGGTGCACCGCCGCCTTGCTGGCCGAGTACGCGTACGTCTCGAGCAGCGGAACCTGGATCCCGTCGATCGAGCCGACGTTGATCACGCGCGCGGGATCGCCGGGCGCCGCGGCCGCCTCGAGCTGCGGCACGAGGAAGCGCGTCAGATCGAACACCGCCTTCAGGTTGAGGCTCAGCACCTTGTCCCAGCCGGATTCCGGGAACTCGCGCAGCGGCGCGCCCCAGTTCGCGCCGGCGTTGTTCACGAGCACGTGCAGCTTCGGCTCACGCGCGGCGATCTCCTCGGCGAGCGCGCGCGTGCCGGCCAGCGTGCCGAGATCGGCGGTCAGCGCGCTCGCGCTCGCGCCGAGCCGCGCGATCGCCTCGTCGCACTCCGCCTTCTTGCGCGCCGCGATGTAGACCTTCGCGCCCGCCGCGACGAGCCCGGCCGCGATCATCTCGCCGATCCCGCGCGAGCCGCCGGTGACGAGCGCGACCTTGCCGCGCAACGAGAACAAGGAATCGAGCGAGATCGCCATCGCTGCCTCCGCGAAATCGCGGCACGGTAGCGGCGTTGGCGGGCCGCCGCGTCGAATCGCGATCACGCGGCTTCGTGCGGATGTCCTTCGCGTGTGCCAGGCGCGGAATCCGGCTGGTGCGCGTCCGGCGTCCCGCGCAAACGCGCGGCCTCGCGAGCGACGTCATGTGGCACGATGCGTCGCAACGCGGGGAGGAAGCATGCGCGCTCGAATCGCTCTGTTCGCGGCGATCGCGATCACGGGGTTGTCAGGCTGTGAGCGCGCGGAGACGCCAGCGGGCGCGCCCGCCGGCGCCGCCGCGGATGCGAACGGTTTCACCCCGCCGAGCGCGCACACCGCGCGCGCGAACGCGGCGGTGGCCGAGGCGCTCCCGCTCGCCGAGACCGCCGACTTCGAAGACGCCGCGCGCGGCCTGATCGAGAGCGATCCAGCCATGTCGGTCGAATCCGCGGACGGGCGCAGCTGGAGCCAAGCGCTGTTCGCGTTCGTGAAGGGCGACGCGCCCGCGAGCGTCAACCCGAGCCTGTGGCGCCAGGCGAAGCTGAACGGCCAGCATGGCCTCTATCGAGTGGCCGACGGGATTTATCAGGTGCGCGGCTACGACGTCTCGAACATGTCGTGGATCCGCGGCAAGAGCGGCTGGATCGTCGTCGACCCGCTCACGAGCCGCGAGTCCGCGGCCGCCGCGGCGGCGCTCGCGCGCAAGCACTTGGGGAACGACCCCGTCGTCGCGGTGATCTTCACGCACAGCCACGTCGACCACTTCAACGGCGTCGCGTCGGTGCTGCCCGAGAGCGGAGCGGAGCGCGTGCGCGTGATCGCGCCGCGGCGCTTCGTCGAAGAGGTGACGAGCGAGAACGTGCTCGCCGGCATCGCGATGGGCCGGCGCGCGATGTACCAGTTCGGCATCGGCCTGCCGAACGGCCCGCGCGGCTACGTGGACACCGGGCTCGGCAAGCAGCCGCTGACGGGCACGCCGAGCTTCGCGCTGCCGACCGACGAGATCGATCGCACGCCGCAGCCGATGACGGTCGACGGCGTCGAATTCGTGTTCCAGTACACGCCGGATTCGGAGGCGCCCGCGGAGCTCGCGTTCTATCTGCCCGCGCAGAAGGCGTACTGCGGCGCCGAGATCGTGAACCGCACGATGCACAACCTCTACACGCTGCGCGGTGCGAAGGTGCGGGATGCGCTGAAGTGGAGCGGCTACGTCGACGACGCGTTGCAGCGCTTCACGGATCTCGAGCTCGTGTTCACGAGCCACAACTGGCCGGTGTTCGGACACGAGCGCGCGCTCGCGTTCCTGAAGGGCCAGCGCGACACCTACCGCTTCATCCACGATCAGACGCTGCGGCTCGCGAACCAGGGCGCGACGCCGCGCGAGATCGCGGAGCAGCTCGAGCTGCCGCCTTCGCTCGCGCGCGTGTTCGCGAACCGCGGCTATTACGGAACGCTGCGCCACAACGCGAAGGCGGTCTACCAGTTCTACTTCGGCTGGTACGACGGCAACCCGGCGAGCCTCGATCCGCTGCCGCCGGTCGAGCTCGGCAAGCGCTACGTCGAGGCGCTGGGCGGCGCGACGGCGCTGAAGGAGAAGGCGCGCGCGGCGATCGCGGCGGGCGACTACCGCTGGGCGGCGACGCTGCTCGATCACCTCGTGTTCGCCGACGAGGGCGACGCCGAGGCGAAGGAGCTGCTCGCGAGCGCGTACGACCAGCTCGGTTATCAGGCCGAGTCGGGCGTGTGGCGCGCGGTCTACCTCAGCGGCGCGAACGAGCTGCGCCACGGCGTCGCGGCGCCTGCGCTCGACGCGCGAGCCGGCGCTGCGATCCTCGGCCGCATTCCGCTCGAGCTGTTCTTCACCGCGATGGCGACGCGCCTGAACGGTGCGAAGGCCGCCGGGCGCGAGCCGCTCACGCTGAACTTCGTGTTCACCGACGTCGGCGAGACGCACGTGCTGAACGTCGAGAACGCGGTGCTGCACCACTGGCGGCGCGACGCCGATCCGAACGCAGCCGTGACCGTGAAGATCACGCGCGACCTGTTCCTGAAGCTGGTCAGCGGACAGCTCGGCGTGAAGGAGCTGGTGTTCTCCGACGACCTCGACGTCGACGGCTCGCGCAGCGAGCTGCTCTCGTTCTTCGGCCTGCTCGATTCGGTGGACGGCCGCTTCGCGATCGTGACGCCGTAACAAACGCGCAGCTCGGCCTCACCGAGAGCCTCGAAGTCGCCTGCCGCATCTCGCCGCGCGGCCGCGAAATGGCCAAACGGGGTCTGACCCCGTTTGGCCAAGTGAACGAAGCCGCCCCAGCCCGTCAGCCCACTAGCCCATGAAGAACGCGTTCAGCTTGTTGCCGTCGAGATCGCGGAAGTAGCCGGCGTAGAAGCCGTCGCCGCGCGGCCCGGCGGGGCCTTCGTCCTTCGCGCCGAGCTCGATCGCGCGCTTGTAGAGCGCGTCGACCGCGGCCTTGCTGTCGACGCGGATCGCCGCCATCACGCCGTTGCCGACGCTCGCGGCCTTCTTGTCGAACGGCTGCGTGATCGCGAGGCCCGCCGAGTCCATCGACGTGCCCCACATGATGAACGTGCCGAAGTCCATCAGCCGCTTCGCGCCGATCGGGCTGAGCAGCGCGTCGTAGAACTTCCCAGCGCGGGCGAGATCGTTCGTGCCGAGCGTGACGTAACCGACCATCGGGGGTCTCCTTTTCGAATGTGTCGAACGCCATCGGGCGGGAGCGCGAGGGTTAGCCCCGCACGAAAGTGCGGGCAAACGCCGCAACGCTCAACGTCATGTCAGCTGCTGGCGCGGAATCGACGCGCGCGAGCTGCCGGAGGCCGCGCGATTAGGGAGCGCGGCGCGGCGCGCGCGAAAACCGTGGGGTGAGTGACGGGGATCGAACCCGCGACCTCCAGAGTCACAATCTGGCGCTCTAACCAGCTGAGCTACACCCACCGCGGAAGGCGGCCGAGGCTACGCAGGCGCTCGGGGCGTGTCAAAGCACGGCGCCGCAGAGGCCGCCCGCTCCGGCGGGCGCTCGTCGCGTCAGCGCAGCAGCGTCGAAAGCGCAGACCGCTCGCGGCCGACCAGGCACGCGCTCAGCGCGGAGCGCAGCGCCGCGACCGAATCCGGCGCCGGATCGCGGCCGCCGACCGCCTTTACGACGAACCAGTCGACCGCGCGTTCGCCCTCGCTGCCGACCGAGAAACGATCCGCGTGCATCCCGAACAGCGCGAAGCGTTGCAGCACGCCGGCGAGAAAGCCCGGCTCGTCGCGACCACGCACGGAGACCTCGATTCCCGCGGCGCCGCGCACGATCTCGAACGCGTCGAGCCGCGGCATCACCGAGGTCATCGCGCCCGAAGGCCGCCGCCGCGCCATGCGCAGAAAATCGAACGCGTGCAGCTCCGGCCCGCCGCGCGGCGCCTTCAGCACGAAGCGCGCCGCCCAGCGCGAGACGCCGACGCGGCAGCCGCGTCCCTCCGCGATGTCGATCCCGACGCCCGAGCAATGCAGCGCGAGGCTCCCCACCCACGTCGGCGGCAGCGAACCCCACAGCTCGAGCTGCCAGCGCCCGCCTGCGCGCGCACACACCGCCTCCGTCTTCTCACTGCGCCGCGCCTGCGCGATCACGGGCGCGAGGCTCGTCTCCAGATTCGCGGGAGCTGAGGGCACACCGCTGGCTTCCGACATGTCTCACCCCGGAGTGCGGTGCGTGCAGGATTCGGGCCCCGAGTTTCCTGCGCTGCGACGAGCGCGCGTGCGCGGGAAGGCGCTCGATCGCGCCGCGCGTGTGCTCGGCTCCGAAGCACCGGGGGCCGCTGGCACGGGCAGCCGTGCGGGCTCCGCCAAGCGCGTGAACCCTGGTTGCGATCGCTGGGCGGCGACGCGCGCCAGGAGCAGCGACGGCCGGCGGGATCTCGCGCGTTCAGCATTAGGTCGGGACGACGCCGCGGTCCTGTCGCGAGGCGGCCCTGAACCCTGCCGAGTCCAGCGCATTCCCCGCCAGATTCGGCAGTCAGTCCGTGCTTCGGTTCGCTGTGCGCAGGTCATTACGCGGCACGTTGGTTGCTTTACCGCCAAGGCAACGAGCGCCGAGTTGGCGGCGCGTCCCATTGGAAGGAGAAGCACGGTGAAGACCTACGAACGGGTGCTGCCCGTCGCAATGATGAGTGCCGGCTTGGCTCTCGCGACCGGCGCGCAGGTGGCCATGGCCGCGCCGCCCACGCCGTTCAAGCTGACGAACGTCCACTTCGAGACGAACGCGTCGGCTTGCGACATGGGCATTCAGATCGCCTTCGACACGGATGGTGTTACGGAGGGTTCGGTCGAAGATCCGAACGAGGAGGTCGTCTTCAGCTTCGGAGCGGTCGAAGGCATGGAGGAAACCCAAGACCTGACCGAGAGCTTCCAAGAACGCGTCGAGCCGCCGATCATCGAGCTCGAGAACGCGCTCGGCTGCGAGCCTTCCGACGATGCGATCTCGCTGGCCGAGCTCTTCACCGCTTGGCCCGCCGGCACCTACGAGTTCGAAGGCCTGAGCGATGGAGTCGAGTTCGAGGGCGCGGCGAGCCTCACGCACAAGGTTCCCGCCGGCCCCGAGATCACAGCGCCGGAGGACGGCGACGTCGTCCCCCACGACGCGCCACTTCTCATTCGGTGGAAGCGAGTGACTGGGCCGATCATGCCGAGTCTCGGGCCGGTCCAGATCGTCGGCTACCACGTCGTCGTCGTGGACGTCACCGTACCCGTACTGCCGCCGGGAAAGCTGAAGACGGCGCTCGACGCCGACCTCTCGAAGAACGAAACGACCTTCCTCGTTCCGAAGCAGTACCTCGAGCCCGGCCGCAGGTACGAGTTCGAGGTGCTGGCGACCGAGCGCGGGGGGAATCAGACCATCACCGAGGGCGGCGTTTTCTGTACGCCTCCGATCCTTCCCCAGAACTGCGAGCTGCCGTAGCTGCATGCGCCGCTCGAAATGACGGGGCCGTCGGCGATTGCCGGCGGCCCCGAGCATTTGTCGGCAAACTCCGTAGGTTCGTCGCGGCGCGCCCCGGTAGCTCAGGGGACAGAGCGGCTGCCTTCTAAGCTGCTGGAAGGCGTGACAGTCTGTCCGCACAGTGGCTAAGCGTGCGACTTGTGCTGCCAGCCTTGATGCCCTGTCCGCCAGATTTTGGGCTGTTCGCACCCTGCTCGCACCCCGATCAAGCGTTCGTGTCCGAGTCACCTCCGTGGCCAGTCTTCGCCTTCTTGATCGCGGGCCCCGGCTCGCCCTTCGTGCTCTCTGCCCAAGTTCGGATGTTGGGCATGCGCTCGATGGCAGCGGTCCACTCTGGATCGTTGTTCGCCAGCTTGGCGCGAACGTGCCTCTTCATATCAACTGGGGTGACCCGGAGAAGTCGTGCGTTCGCCTGATCAAGCAGCTTCGCAGCAAAATCACGGAGCTCGTCGGCTGAATGAAAAGGCACGACATGGTGTGCCCGCCGCGAGAACGCAAACAACGAATCACCGTCGGACTGCGTCTCTCTCGGAGAGAGCCCCGTAACATCGAAGTGGTCGAGATCTCGCGGCTTCTCGAATCGTCCATCAGGCCGAGACGCATAGAACTCGGCGATCAGTTGACTTAGCTGCTGGAGCGACTCGTCGATCTTGAACACCGACATCTCGAGTTCCGGTGTTCCCGAGCGGCAAAACTCGGCCTGGAAGAAGAGCTCGAGGTCGCCGGTGCTTGTCGAAGCGCCACGGCCGCGAATCCGAACGAACCGAGACTTCACCACTCCTCAGCGGCCACTCGCGCGGCTCGCTTCACGGCGTCGTCTTGATCATTCATCGCAATCCAGTTGAGCTTCACTACGACCTTTTCGTCTCGGTGTTCGGCGAGCCCATAAACGGCCCCTTCGCGAACAAGTGGCGATTCGTGATCCAGAAGCCCCAGGAGGACGGGCACAGCCGCCTCGGACTCCCTAATACATCCCGCAGCCTCTGCGGCCCAGGTCAGCGCTCCTGGGGCGAGGATCCCGCGTTTTATGATCGCCAGCAGCTCATCGGGGCGCTGCGTGGCAAGATCGGCAAAGCTCATTCCCACCTGATAAGCCGACTCGCCCGAGGTCGCAGTCATCATCAATGCCGCGATGTCAGTCGATCCGGCAACAGCGAGATCGATGACTACGCTGAGCGGATAGAACTCTGGCTGTGTTCCGGAGCTCTCGCTGCGCTGCATGGTTCCCGCGAGTTCACGAGCCTCGGTGCCAACAATCGCGAGCCCGGTCTGCGGATGACGAAACCCGTCTTCCTTTAACCGTTCCATCAACCGCCCTCCAAGTGCAGTTCATAGAGGCCAGAGATCAGGTCGAGCGCAACCTGTTTCAAGGGAACAACCGCACCGGCGATCTTGGCCCTAGCGTCCAATGCGCCGCTCACATCGGAATGAAAATTGATGTCGATACGCGCGGCCGGTCCCAGATCCCGTTCGAGGCCAAGGTTGACGGTCCGGTCTTGCCAGCGAACGGTTCGCTTAATGAGGACCCCGCGGATCTCGGCACCAAGCCCCAGCATCTTTTGGGAATCAGCCGGATCGAGGCTTTGCTTGAGCAGGCCGATGGGCTCGCTGACATTGAACCCGTAGTTGACGCCCAGCCCGGTGATCGGCGTGACCGAAAGAAGACCGAGCAGTTGCGAAGCAGCGGACTCCATCTTTCCTAACGCCTCGTTATCGAACCGAAGTGGCGCCCAGATGACGCGATCCGCTCTAACAACGAGCCTGGCCAAATTGCCCGTAAAGCGGAGCAATGTGCCCTGGGCTGTTAGTGCGACTTCTTGTCGCACGGCGTCCGGACCCCTGAGCACGTTCTGCTGGACCCAAGCCTCTGTGAAGATCGCCTGATTCCAGGAACCGACGATCACGATCGTCGATCGGTCAGGGTCAGCTTTCATGCCGATCTGAAGCTTCGGCGCGGACGTCCCTCGCGTGCGAAGAGGGATGCTGGCGGAGGAAGCCTGAGGCGCGCGGCGGTTCTCCCTGCCCACTGCCCTTCATCGACCATTCCGAACCGCCCCATAAGCCCCGCGGGCACCCGCCCGACCGGCGGTCGGGCGAGCGCCAGCGTACGGTCGAAAACCGCTTCCGCAATGCCTGCGCGGCCGGATCGTTCCGCGGGCGCGACCACGGCGGTCCGAAACGGGCGTAGGCTCGCGCTCGCGCGCGGAGCCAAGCCGATGACCACGATCGACCGCACTTCGACTACTCGGGGCCAAGCCTGCTGAAGCGCGTAAGCAGCGAGAACGCCGAACTCCGCGCGCTGTGCGAAGGCGGCGCGCAGGAGCTCGAGCGCCTCTACACGACGCGGCCCGAGCTGTTCGAAGTGCTAGCGCCGCGCGCGATGCGGATCAGGAAGCGACTCTCTCGAGCGCCGACCTTCTCTATTGCGGAGACAAGCCGCTCTCGGGGACGCCGACCACGCTTCGAGCACTCGCAGTCCGCCGCTGGGAAGTCGCGCACGTCTCAAAGGTCGCCCGCTCGACGTGGGAAGTAGTCCTTGAGCACGAGCGCGAGGGATTGACCTGCGAGGGCGCGAAGTGACGCTCGTCAAACTCGATCGCGGGGTCGCGTGGCTGAGCCCGACGGAGCAGCGACGGAGTTGGCTCTTCTGGTTCACAGCGTTCGTCGCCATCGGATGCGGAACTGTTGACGACGACCGCCAGGCTCTCCTTCCGCACTGTTCACTCGCTGAGCGCGCCTGCGCCGAAACCTGCGAAGAGTCGGAGTCGTGCACTGATGCCTGCGACGCTGGGCGGAGCGGATGCCAGGAGGTTTTGGCGGACGAGCAACCCGGCCACTGGGAGACGGCAGACGCGTTTTACGACGGGTGCCTCGACAACGCCGAGAACGACTTAGACGCCGACGGGTGCTTTGTCGGACAATCCACGGCCGCTCGGGCGTCTGCCGAAATTCTCAAGAAGTACGGCATCGTGACGGTTTCTCCTTGATGGCGGCACTCGCGCAAGCCGTTGATCGCTTCGCGCGCTGGTTCAGCCCTGGGTGGGCGGAGCGCCGGCGCCGAGCGCAAACGTCACTTGTGTCAACCAGAGCAGCTAGGTCGCAGGTGCTCGACTGGCCCGACGCGGCGCCGAAGGTGCGTTCGTGGCTTGATCGTGCGCCGCTCGAGGCGAGCAAAGCGAACGAGGAGATGGCTGTGAGCGACGAGCGCAAACAGCTTCCCGCCGTGATTCGGGGCTTCCTCGGCGACACGGCAGCGGACTTCGCTGAGGTTGCGCTCGACTGCGTGCTCGACGCGGGAGTGCTCAAGGAACTGCCCGGAGTCGGAATCGTCGTGCGCGCTGCGACCGCCGGGAAGAGCGCCTACGACGCGATTCTGCTCGGCAAGTTCATGGCGTTCGCGATGCACGTCGACGATGCGACCGCCGAGCAGCGAACCGCGTGGAGCGCGAGTCTCGCGGAACCAGGGGAGCGCGAGAGTCTCCAACGAAATGTATTGCTGCTGGTCGAGAGACTCGATGATGTCGAGAAAGCTCCGCTGCTCGCGCGTTCGTTCAACGCGTGCGTTGCTTGCGAAATCAGCCGGCGCGGGTTCCAGCATCACGCCCTGATCATCCTCTCCAATGACTTCCTCGGCCTCCGCATCCTGAATCGGAAGCGCGGATCACAGAGCGACTTCCAGCTGCCCTTCGAGATCGCTCAGCCGTTGATCTCGCACGGCTTGTTCCAGCCGAGGCAGCACGTCGGATCCTTCCTGGTCGGCGACGCCGCCGACGAGCGCGCCAGTCTCAACGTCCGGGGCTGGGTGACGCCCTTCGCTGCGCGATTCCTGGAGATTGTGTTCGGGCCCGAAGAACCCGACGAGGCGCGTCTCAAGGACGAGGAGAATCCGCAATGATTGAAGTCGCGAAGCGTCTCCCCAAAGCGCGAACGAGTGGCACGATCGAGAAGCGCGGCGAATCGTGGCGCGTTCGCGTGTTCGTGGGCTTCGACGCTGCAGGGAAGCGTGTCTATCGCTCGCAAACCGTGAAGGGCACGAAGGCCGACGCCGCAGCCGCTCTCGCGAAGCTCGTGACCGCGAAGCACGAGGGCGGACTCGGCGCTGCGACGCGTGAAACCGTCGGCGAGTTCCTCGAACGGTGGCTGCGCGACGTTGCGCCGCAGAAGACTCGCGATCGAACCCTCCGGCTGTACACGTTCCTAATCGGTCGGTACGTCAAGCCCGATCTCGGCGCCGTCCGACTAGTGAAGCTCTCGCCGGCGGACGTGCAGGCCATGATCTCGCGGCTCACGTCGGCGGCTCGGCCGCGGCGGCTTGCGCCGCGCACGGTGCGGATGGCGATCGGCGTGCTCCACAACGCGCTCGCTTCGGCGCAGCGCATGGGACTCGTCGGGCGCAACGTCACCGAAGGCGCCGAGCTCCCGCGCGGCAGCTCGAAGGAAATGAAGGCGCTCACACCCGAAGAGGTGGCACGACTCTTCAAGGCCACGGACACGACCCCGCTGGCGACGTTCTTCCGTCTCTCGGTGCACACGGGTGCGCGGCCGAGCGAGCTGCTCGCGCTTCGCTGGGCCGATGTGCGGCTCGACGAGCAGCGGATCCGCATCGAGCGCACGCTCGCGACGAAGCACCGCGGAGAGGAATGGCGATTCGAGGCCCCCAAGACCGAGCGCAGTGCCCGAACGCTTCCGATCTCGAGCGGAGTTGCGGGCGTGCTGCGCGCGCATCGCGCCGAGCAGGCGAAGCGCCGACTCTCGTACGGCTCCGCTTATCAGGGCGATGCGGATCTCGTGTTCGCGACCGAGCTCGGCGGTCCGCTGATCCTTCGCAACGTCGTGCGCACGTTCAAAGGCGCGCTCGAAGGCGCGAAGCTCCCGCTGACGACCCGGCTCTACGACCTGCGCCACACGGCCGCGAGTCTTCTGCTCGCCGCCGGACAGCCGGTGACGGCCGTCTCTGAGCGCCTCGGACATCGCAACAGCGCGATCACGCTCGCCGTCTACTCGCACGCGCTCGCGGGCCAAGGCGAGCGCGCGGCCGAGGCGATGGACCGCATCCTCGGCGGCGGCGCGTGAGGTTTTCGCACCCAAATCTCGCACCCAACGGAGTGCGCGGCGCGATTTGTTGCACGAGCGCAACCACGCCGAATGGCACAAGCGGAGCGATTCCAATAGGTTGGATCGTTGTCCACGATCTTCCGCCCCGGTAGCTCAGGGGACAGAGCGGCTGCCTTCTAAGCAGCGGGTCGCAGGTTCGAGTCCTGCCCGGGGCGCCACGAAACCAACTCGAGATCGCGCACTTGTCGTTGCGATCGCGCCAGGCCGTGCGGTGTGAAGCGCCGAGCTCTCCCGAACCACTTCCTCACGAGCTTGCGGAAAACGCAACGGCGTGACGAGCGCTGAGCAGACGAGCGTGAAGGAGCTCGAGCGCCGGCCGAAGTGATGACGTCGTTCATCGACGAGCAGCGCGACGCGTAGGAGGTCGAGCCGATCTGTGGCGTGCTGCCGATTGCCCCAGGGGCAGGTCGGCGATCGACATCACGGAATCCGCCCATTCGGGCCTCCCGCCTGTGACAAGCTGGAGGCCCATGCCGCTCGACGTGCTCTGGCTCTCGGACGGGCAGCTCACGCGGTGCGAGCCGCGAGAGGTCCCGGCGCTGCTCGCGCGCAACGACGGGATCCTCTGGGTCGACGTGCCCGAGTGGAGCGAGGAGGCCGAGCGCCTGCTCGTCGACACGTTCAAGTTCCACCCGTTCGCGCTGCGCGATTGCAAAGAGCGCAGTCACATCCCGAAGCTGCGGACCTACCCGGATTACCTGTTCGTGATCTTGCACGCGCCCGAACCGGGCGCCGCCGGCCAGATCCATCTGCTGGAGCTCGACTACTTCGCGGGTCACCGATATCTCGTGACGGTTCACGGGCCGATCAACCCCGACGTGTCGCACGAGCTCGCGCTGCGCGAGACGCGCGCGGCGCTGCGCCGCATCCAGCAGGGACGCTTCTTCCCGCGCTCTCCGGCGGAGCTGTCCCACGCGATCGTGTCGGCGGTCGCCACCCGACAAGAGGCGCTCGTCGCCGACCTCACGCGCAAGGTTGCGGCGCTCGAGCGGCGTGTGCTGTCGGGCGGCTCCGCCGCGACCGATCACAGCTTCGAGGGCGCGCTCGAGGAGATGTTCCGGGTGCGCCACGAGCTCTTGACCGTACGCACGATGGCGGCGGCGGGCCGCGAGATGTTCGCGCGCATCACCGGCATCGCGCGTTTCCTGCCGCCCGAGTCGCTCCCGTTCGTCGAGGACCTCGTCGACCAGTTCGAGCGCGTGCGCAGCGTGTGCGACAGCGAGAAGGAGTTCCTGCAAGGCGTCGTCGACTTCTACCAGTCGCGCACCAGCGTCAAGATGAACGTCGCGATGGAGCGGCTCGCGCTGCTCTCGGCGGTGCTGCTGCCGCTCTCGCTGGTCGCAGGCATCTACGGCATGAACATCATCGTGGAGCGCGAGACGAGCGTGACGCAGCTCGGCTGGGTGCTGTTGTCGATGGCCGGGGTGGCGGGCCTGATGCTCTGGTGGGCCAGGCGCCAGGGCTGGTGGTAGCCGGGACGCTCGTTGCGTTTCGCGTGCGAAGGTGTGGGTCGCCGGCTCGAGTCCGCCGCGGAGCCCACCCTCGAGCGCGGCGCTGGATGGCCCCGCCGCCTATCGCCAGCGCGACGCCCGCGACTCGAGTGCAGCGAACAGCGCGTGAATCAGCACCGCCATCCCGGCCGAGGGCAGCGCGCCCAGCATGACGACGCGCCAATCGTTGAGCGCGAGCCCAGTAACAATCAGAGTGCCATAGCCCCCTGCGCCCACGAGAGCCGCGAGGGCAGCGGTGCCGACGTTGATCACCGCTGCGACCCGAATCCCGGCGATTAGCGCGGGGGCCGCCAGCGGGAGCTCGACGCGGCGCCGCCGCTGACGGTCCGTCATCCCGAGAACGGCAGCCACGTCTCGTAGGCTCGCGTCGATCTGCGTGAGGCCGGTGACCACACCTTGGACCACCGGAAGCAATGCGTAGGCCGCGAGTGCGTAGACCGCGGGCTCCCATCCCACTCCGAACAACGGGATGAAGAAGCAGAGCAGCGCGATCCCCGGGATGGTCTGAATCACTCCGACGAGTGACAGCACGGTCTTCGCCACGGCGGGCCGCTGGCTCGCCCACCAGCCGAGCGGCAGACCGATGGCCAGCGCCATCGCAAGCGATACGGCGACCAAGCCGACGTGCTCCAGCGTGAGGCGGAGCCACTGCGTCTCGTCCGCCGCTACTTCGCTGCGCGCTGTCGACCGAGCGATTCCGATGGAAGCCAAGAAGTCGGCGGCAAGCGAGGACGGGCTGCGACGGGCGATCTCGAATTCGCCGTTGAGCCGGGTCATCGTCGAGTCCGAAAGGCGCCCGACCAGCTGCCCGAGTGCCGCCCACGACCGCGGGTAGCGGCGGGCGAAGCCGCTCCGGGCCAGCACGAGTCCCTCGTAGCGCACGAACACGTCGAGGTCGTCCTCGAGCACGACCAGATCTCGTGCGCGGATGGTGGCGTCGGTGGTGTAGACGTCGACGAAGTCGACGTCGCCGCGCGCCAGCGCGACGTACGAGAGCGCGTGCTCCATGGTGCGGACGTCGCCCAGCGCGAGGCGGTAGGTGCTCACCATTGCCCCGAGGCCGGTCACTGCGTCTCGGAACTCCGGGGTCAGCCCAGCTCGCCACGGTCGCCCGCGGAGATCGGAGATGCGCCGCAGGCCAAACCGCTCGGCCACTTCTCGCTTCACTCCGATCCCGTAGGTGTTATTGAAGCCGAGCGGGCCGAGCACTTCGTATCCGAGGCCTTCGACCTTAAGACGGATGGTCGGGAAGTCAGTGAGGGCGGGCTCTCGAAGCAGCTCCTCCGCAAGCGTGCCGGAGTACTGGGGGACGAGGTCCACTTCGCCGGCGTGGAACGCCGCGAACACCACGCCGGACCCGCCCAGGCCGAGCCTGCGCTCGACCCTCGCCTCGCCGGTGGATTCGACGACCTGGGCGAGCAACTCGCCCAATACCTGACCCTCGACATCTCGCAGCGACGCGACTCGGATCGCGGGCTGCTGCTGGGCTCGCTGACATCCGAGCGCTGCTGCGATGGCCGCGAACGCGATCCCGAGCGCAAACGAGGCGCGAGTCATCGCGCACTCTCGCCGTCGACGAGATCCAGCATGTGGCGCCAGCGCGGCGCCGCCGACCGGACGAAGGCACGGGCCCACTCGGACGCAGGATGGCGGGCGATCGTCTCGGCGGGGCCGTGCTGCGCGACGCGGCCGCGATCGAGCAGCGTGATCGTATCCGCCAGAAAGAGCGCCTCGGGCAGGTCGTGAGTCACGAGCACCACGGTTCGGGCGAGCGACCCGAACAACCGCTTCATCTCTTCCTGCAGCTCGGTGCGGCTCTGCGGATCGAGGCCCGAGAGCGGCTCGTCCAGCAGCAGAAGCGGCGGATCGAGGAACAGCGCGCGGGTCAACGCGACACGCTGGCGCTGGCCCCCGCTCAGCGAGCGCGGGTACCGCGCTCGCAGCTCGGACGCGAGGCCGCACAGCGCCTCGAGCTCCGTCAAGCGTCGCTCGACGCGCTCGCGCGACCATCCGGCCAGCGCTGCCGGAAGCACGACGTTGTCGCGCACCGTGAGGTGCGGGAACAGGCCGCCGTGCTGCAGCACGAGTCCCGCGGAGCGGTTCGCTTCGCGCTGCGCGGCTGCGTCCGCGGGCTCGACGCGCCGGCCTAACACCGTCACCTCTCCGCGGATCGGCGCGGCGAGGCCGGTGAGCGAGCGGAGGATCGTCGACTTCCCCGACCCGCTCGGGCCCAGCAAGCAATGCGTCTGCCCCGCAGCGAGCGCGAGCGACAGATCCGCGATCACGGGAACGGGCCCGTAGGCCAGCGTGACGCCGGAGAACGCGATTGCGGGGCTCAGGCGCCGGCTCCCACGATCGGAACGGTCCCGATCACGCCCTCCTGCTCCAGCTCGTCGAGCTCTGCGCTCGACAGCTGCAACAGCCCAGCAAGCACCTCGCGCGTGTCGCGGCCCAGCGTCGGAGCAGGAAAGTCGATCGCGTGTGGGCGCTCCGACGAGCGGTAGGGGGCGGACGGATGCGGCTGGACGCCGACGACATCGCGCTCGATCCATTGCCAGAAGCCGCGAGCTTCGAGCTGCGCGTGAGTCAACACTTCGTTCACGTCGAGCACGCCGGCAGCGCGCCGAAGTCCGCGAACAGCCGGCCGCAGACCGCGCTCGCGACCGAGCCGCCGATGTCGACGACGGTGATTCCCTCGAACGGTGCGGGAAGAGCGTCCAGCATGCGGCCTCGGCGCCGCGAGCCGGCGCGAGCGCGGATTCTGTCACAGCCCGCACGTCCGGCACGGCGGAGACGACGCGCATGGCGACGCGGGCCGCCGCGAGCGCCGCGGCGCACATCGACTAGTCGCTGCGCCGAATCCCGAGCTTCTTCATCCGGCTCCGCAACGTGCTCGCATTGATCCCGAGCCGCGCGGCTGCGCCGGTATCTCCCTCGACCCGCCACTGCGCCGCTTCGAGCGCCTCGAGGATGTGGCGCCGCTGGCTGGCCTCGAGCGTCTCGTTCGCAGCGGGAACGGACGAAGTGCTGGCCGCCTTCGTGTTCGTAGCGTGCGCAGGCGTGTCGGTGGGCGTGCTCGCTCGCTTTCCGACGCGCGGCAAGAACTCCGCATCGATCTCGAGCACCGGCCCGCGCGCGAGCACGACCGCGCGCTCCACCACGTTCGACAGCTCGCGCACGTTTCCCGGCCAGTCATACGCGCACAGTCGCTCGAGTGACTCCGGTGCGATGCGCTCGATGTGCTTGCCGAGCTCGCGCGCGAAGCGCTCGGCGAAGTAGAGCGCGAGCAGCTCGACGTCACCGTGGCGCTCGCGCAGCGGCGGCACCGCGATCGGCACCACGTTGAGTCGGAAGTAGAGATCCTTGCGGAAGCGGCCCGCCTCGACTTCGTGCGCGAGGTCGCGGTTCGTCGCCGCGATCACACGCACGTCGACTCTGCGCGTCCGATTGCTGCCGACCGGCTCGATCTCGCGCTCCTGCAGCACGCGCAACAGCTTCACCTGCGTGTCGAGCGGCAGCTCGCCGATCTCGTCGAGGAAGAGCGTGCCGCCGTGCGCGATCTCGAAGCGGCCCATGCGGCTGCTGGTCGCGCCGGTGAATGCGCCGCGCACGTGGCCGAACAGCTCGCTCTCGACCAGGCCGGCGGAGATCGCGGAGCAGTTCACCTTCACGAGCGGACGCTCGCGGCGGGGGGAGCGTTCGTGCAGCGCGCGCGCGATCAGCTCCTTGCCGGTGCCGGTCTCGCCGAGGATCAGCGCGGTGGTCTGCGTCGGCGCGACGGTGTCGACGAGCGCGAGCACCTTCTCGATCGC
>Ga0187893_10004134_pt1 | contig 28120 bp, 33 predicted proteins | sample MA1701074metaG_FD_139574 | JGI IMG/M metagenome (GOLD analysis project Ga0187893, IMG submission 139574) | White microbial mat communities from a basaltic lava cave in the Kipuka Kanohina Cave System on the Island of Hawaii, USA - MA170107-4 metaG ... | reverse complement strand
TGAAGGGCGATCGCGCGGGCCAGTGGAGCATCCGTGTGAACGATCAGTTCCGCGTCTGCTTTCGCTGGACAGGGAGCGACGCCGAAGACGTCGAGATCGTGGACTATCACTGACGGAGATCGATATGAGCAGGAAACTCAAACCCGTGTCGCCCGGCGAAATGCTGGCCGAGGAATTCCTCAAGCCACTGGGGATGAGCAACTATCGGCTGGCGAAGGAGATCGGCGTGCCTGCACAGCGCATCGGCGAGATCCTCGCCGGCAAGCGCGCCATCACGGCGGACACCGACCTGCGGCTGTGCCGCTTCTTCCGGCTCTCGGATGGCTGGTGGCTGCGTCTGCAGGCGGATTACGATACCGAGGTTGCGAAAGCGAATCTTGCGAAGGCACTCGCGAAGATCAAGCCATGGAAGGAAACAGCGGAGCAGACTGTGGATGCGCACTGATTAGCCTGAACCGTGCGATGCCGGCACATGTTTGAGCCCCGTCCCGAACACGACAGTGGCTTCTGGCACTCGAAGATTCGCATGCAAAGACGCGCTAGCTCTCGATACTTCTCGGTAGCTGGCCATTGTGGAAGCGCCGATTGTTCGCGATACATCTCGATAGATGATGAAAGTCGCGATGGGGGATGCGTCTCAAAACGACGGTAAATCTGTCGGAAAAAGTTCGGCGCTGGAATGAGTGCTCCTAGGCCAAACAACGGCTTACCGAAGCAGGTCATGATTGAGTGGGAGTAGGGGCTGTTCAGCTACCGCCACGGGTTCCATGCGGGCAACCATGCCGACGTGCTCAAGCACGTCGTGCTAGTGCAGATGCTGTCCTACCTGACTGCCAAGGAAACGCCGCTCTGGTTCGTCGACACCCACGCGGGCGCCGGCGTCTATTCGATCGACAGCGCATTCGCCCAGAAGAAGGGCGAATTCAAGACCGGAATTGGGCGGCTTTGGGGGCAAAACGCTTTGCCGCCGGCGCTGACGGAATACCTTGAACAAGCCGGAAAGATCAATCCGGACGGCATCCTGCGCCACTACCCGGGGTCGCCGCAGATCGCGCTGCAGATGTTGCGAGAGCAGGACCGGCTGCAGCTTTTCGAACTGCACAGCACCGAAAGCAAACTGCTGCAGAAGCAATACGCGAAATTGAAGCGCAAGGTGTCGGTGCAGCCCACGGATGGATTCGCGGGCCTGCGGGCCGTCCTGCCGCCCGCGTCGCGCCGGGGGCTGGTGCTGATCGATCCGTCCTACGAAGACAAGGACGACTACGACAGGGTGCTGGCGGCTGTGCAGGACTCGTTACAGCGTTTCGCCACGGGGGTCTATGCGGTGTGGTACCCGCAGGTGCAGCGCCCCGAATCGAAGGCGCTGCCGCGCCAGCTGCAGCAACTGGCCGGCAATGCCTGGCTGCATGCAACGCTCAAGGTCATGGCGCCCGCGCGCGACGGGTTGGGGCTGCATGGCAGCGGCGTATTCGTGTTCAATCCACCCTGGAAACTCAGGGAATCCCTTGGCGATGCCATGCCGGCCCTGGTCAAGCTGTTGGGGAGGGAGCGCAAGGCCTCATACTCCCTTGAAGGCAAGCAGGATTGAACCCCGAATGAGCGACGAACAATTCATGCGGCGTGCGCTGGAACTTGCGCGGCGCGCCCAGGAGGAAGGCGAAGTGCCGGTGGGCGCCGTGGTGGTGGCGGGCGGGAATGTCGTGGGGGAGGGCTGGAACCGGCCGATTGCCGCCCGCGATCCGACTGCGCACGCGGAGATCCAGGCCATGCGAGCCGCGGCGACTGCGCTCGGCAACTACCGGCTTGCCGGGGCCACGCTCTACGTGACGCTTGAACCCTGCGAGATGTGCCTCGGCGCGATGTTCCATGCACGGATCGCGCGTGTCGTGTTCGGCGCCACCGATCCGAAGAAGAAAATACTCAAACCGCAGACCGCCGTCGAGGGCGGCGTGCACGCCGAGGAGTGCGGCGCGCTGCTCACCGAGTTCTTCGCGGCCCGGCGATGAAGATCGAAATCGACGTCGCGAGCCAGAAACTCGTTTTCGGCAACAGGACCTATCTGGTATCGACCTCGAAAAACGGCCTGGGCGAGAAGGACGGCAGTTTCTGCACGCCGCGTGGCCGGCATATCGTGCGGGCCAAAATTGGCGCCGGACAGCCCCTCGGCACCGTCTTCGCGCGGCGGCGCCCGACAGGGGAAATCTGGACACCCGAGCTGCACGCGCTGCATCCCGGGCGCGACTGGATGCTGACGCGGATCCTCTGGCTGTCGGGCTGCGAACCGGGGAAGAACCGGATGGGCGACGTCGACACCATGCGCCGCTACATCTACATCCACGGCTCGCCCGACACGGCGCAGATGGGAGTCCCCGGTTCAATCGGCTGCGTGCGCATGCGCAACGCCGATGTGGCCGAGCTCTTCGACCTCGTGCCTCCGTATACCCCGGTCGATATTAGCGCAGGATAGCGGCGAGGCGTTCGCGGTCCGGATTGCGGACGACGCCTTTCTCGCACACGATCGCGTCGATCAGCTCGGCCGGCGTGACGTCGAAGGCGGGATTCCTGATGGCCACGCCTGCGGGCGCCCAACGCAAGCCGCGGTAGCCGGCCACCTCCTGCGGCGGACGCTCCTCGATCTGGATCTTCGAGCCGTCGGCGGTCTTCGGATCGAAGGTCGAGGTCGGCGCCGCGACGTAGAAGGGCAGGCGATGCCGGCGCGCCAGCACGGCGACCATGTACGTACCGATTTTGTTGGCGGCATCGCCGTTCGCCGCAATGCGGTCCGCGCCCACGATGACGACATCCACATCGCCCTTGCTCATCAGGTGGCCGGCCATGTTGTCCGTGATCAGTGTGCAGGGGATACCCTCCTGCATGCACTCCCAGGCCGTAAGGCGCGCGCCTTGCAGGTAGGGCCTCGTTTCACAGGCGATGACGGAAATCGCCTTGTCGCGCTCGAAGGCAGTTCTGACGACGCCTAACGCGGTGCCGTGGCCGCTGGTCGCGAGCGCACCGGTGTTGCAGTACGTGAGAACACGCGCCCCCTTGGAAATCAGCGCCGCGCCGTGCCGTCCCATGGCGCGGTTTGCCGCCAAGTCTTCATCAAAGATGGCCTTTGCTTCGGCCACCGCATTCGTGGCCCTCTTCATTCGCTCCAGCGCCCAGAATAGGTTTATGGCCGTCGGGCGGCTTGCGGCGAGCAGGTCGAAGGCCTTACTGGACGATTTGCCTAAGACAACTCCAAAGGCTGCCGCACAGCCGATCGCAGGCGCGCCTCGCACCACCATGTCGCGAATCGCGGCAGCCACTTCAGCGGCAGTTTTGCAGGAAACGTAGACAGTCTGGTCGGGTAGCAGGCGCTGATCAAGCAACTCAAGCCTGTCGCCTTCCCACCTGATGGGCTCAATAGCCACCTACACCACGCGCTCGTTGCCGCCGTCGACGGGGACCTGGGCCGCAGTCGTTTTCGCGAACAGCGGACCGCACATTTCGGCGGCCAACTCAGCCACGTCCTTCGACGTCACCTCGGTCTTCAGCAGGTTGTTCTTCCTGTATTCCTCCACGCTCAGCTTGTAGGCCTTGGCGCGCGAAGCGAGCAGCTCCTCCGTCCACAGCGCGGTATCGTAGACCGCGTTGGGATGAATGGTGTTGATGCGGATCCGCTCCTTGCCCCATTCGAGGGCGGTCACGCGCGCGAGCTGGTTCATCGCCGCCTTCGACGCAGAGTAGGCCGCGGCGCCGGGGCCGGGTGCGGGCACATTCTTCGAGCCGATCACCACGATCCTGCCGCCACGCGGCGCCAGTTTGAGCAGTCCATGGCAGGCCTGCATTAGCAGCAGGTTGGCTTCGACGTTGACGGTCATCGCCTTTCGCCACATGTCGGTGCCGATTTCTTGCACCGATTGCGAGGAAGGGAACACGCCGGCATTGAGCACCAGCATGTCGACGCCGCCGAATTGCCTGACCGTTCGATCGATCGACGCGGCTATTTCTTTTTCTTTTGTTAAGTCACAAACCAGGCCCAAAAAGTCAGGGCGCCGCCACAATCGCTCGATGGCAGGATTTAGATCCAGGCCGACCACAGCGGCACCGCGCCTGTGGAAGGCCTCGGCGCAGGCCTTGCCGATGCCGGAGGCCGCGCCCGTGACGATCACGGACTCGCCAGCGAATGCCGGAAGGTTGTCCGCCTTCTTCAGCTTGGCCTGCTCCAGATCCCAATACTCGATGTCGAAGATGTGACCCTCGTCCAGCGCCTGCCAGCCGCCGAGCGCCTCGGCGCGCAGGATCACGTCGATGGTGTGGTCGTAGATGTCCGCCACGATGCCGGTTTCTCTTGCCGTGAGCCCGAACGCAACAAGGCCCAAGTTGCGGTCGAGCACCATGCGCGGCGCCGGATCGAGCATGGTCCTGGGTGCCTTCGCCCTTGTTGAGTTCCTGACGAAGTATTTCCTGTAACGGGAAGCGAAAGCATCTACATCCCGGCCGAGCATCGGTAGCGGCTTGGTGTAGATCACGTGATCCGGCGTCGCCGGGCCGCTCTGCGACAGGCGCGCCACCGCCGGATGGCGCGCAAAGCCGAGAAAGCGTGGCGAGGGGAAGCCGCGGCAGAGCAGGGGGTATCCAGCCGCTTTCGATACGTCGTGGCGCAGGCTTGCCACTTCCGCACGATTGAACATGGGCTGCGTCACAGGCGACACGCCGATGCTCCAGGCTTTCTTGCTCTTCAGGTACCGCTCGGCCATGGAAACCAGCTCGATCATCAGCTCATACGAATCGCGCGCTGTGCCGGCAAAAGAGAGTATTCCGTGCGAGAGCAGGACCATGCCGACGGTGTTCTTCCTCACGCGCGGCGGGAATTCGCGCGCGCAGTAGGCCGCGAGGTCGAAGCCGGCCATGACGTAGGGAATCACCACCACCTTGTCGCCGTAGATGTCGCGCATGCGCTTCGCGCCGTCGGGCGCGTTGGAGACCGACAGCACCGCGTCGGCGTGCGTGTGGTCGACGTATTTGTACGGCAGGATCGCATGCAGAAGTGTTTCCACCGATGGCGCCGGTGCACCAGCATGGAGCGCCTGCGCGGCCAGCTCGTTCACCATTTGCGGGTCCGACAGGGTGCGCAGGGAGGCCAGGCGGCGCACATAGTCGAGCCTTACAGGGGAGAATCCTGCCGCGTCGATCGTCTCCAGGTCGCAGCCGCTGCCCTTGACGTAGAGGACTTCGCCGCGCTCCCCGAAGAGGTTTTTCTCACTCAGTTTCACAGAGGCATTGCCGCCGCCATGCAGCACCAGGGACTTGTCGCGGCCGAGCAGCCTGGAGGTATACACGCGCGGGCCGAGCGGGCCGCTGAATTTGGCGGCTTCGGCATTGCTCCAGAGATTTTTCATGCGCGCGGATTATACTTTCGGTTCATGGCCCGGGTAGAACTCATGAACTGGGAGCAGGCGCAGCCGGTCGCCGGCCCCTTGCGCTTCGCCATCTTCGTTGACGAGCAGAATGTGCCCGCGGGCATCGAGCTAGACGACAAGGACGCGAACTGTGTTCATGCCGTAGCGTTCGATGTGGACAACAAGCCTATCGGTACCGGGCGCCTCCTGCCCGATGGCCACATCGGCCGCATGGCGGTGGAAAAACAATGGCGTCGCAGGGGCATCGGTGCCGAGATTCTCGGCGCACTTGTGGCCGAGGCCGGCAAACGCGGCCATGCGGAGGTGGTTGTCGAAGCGCAGCTGAAGGCTGCCGAGTTCTACCGCAGCTTCGGCTTCGTGGCCGAGGGCAAGGTTTACGAGGAGGCCGGCATCCTGCATCAGAGGATGCGCAAGAAACTCTAGCCGGAGCGGAAAAACTCGTAGCGCAGCGTGGCGCCCTCGGCGCCGGAGGGCCCGAACGGACGCTCCGCGAAATGCACCCTGCCATCGCCGTGCGCCAGCAGAACGGTAGAGCAGCGCGTGCCGTAATCCGGCGCGGCGATTTTCGCCGCCGCAAGCACGCCGAACAACGGCTCGACGGATGGGCCGGATGCAATCGATCGATTGCATTGCGACTTGGCCTCGGACACTTCTGGCGTGTCGAGCAGGAGATTCCCCAGGCCGTAGACCCCGGGCTCGAGACGCCGAGGGCCGCCGTCGCGATTCGACAGCCACCAGAGTTCGTCGCGGCCGGCGACGAGCAGGTTGAAGCCGCTGTAGCTGTCTTTGATTTTTTCTGTTTTTTCTATGAATGCTTTTGAATTCAATTCAGAGGCAAGAAAGGCCGTAACCAATGCACCCCTGGACTCCTTTGCATTGGCGTCCCTGCCCCCGCGATAGTTGGTGATGGCCGCGAAGCGCCCGGAGCGCGACACGCCCATCCAGCTGCCTCCGGCTTCGAGGTCGCGGCCGGCCAGGATCTGCGGGTGGTCCTTCCAGAAGCCTGCGCGTTCCGCAGGCCGGGCGTGAAACTCGTCGCGGTTGGCGGCGACGATCAGCGGGAGATCAGGTCGAGCGCGCCAGGCGAGAACGATCAGGCACATTCCTGGCTTTCAGCTGCCGATAGAGCTGGAAAGCCTGCTGCGGCTTTTCCTTCTTGTGCACCACCGCGCCTACCGCCTGGATCATGGCCACCGGATCGTCGGATTGGAAGATGTTGCGCCCCATGTCGACGCCGGCGGCGCCCTGGTCGATCGACTTCCAGGCCATGGTGAGGGCATCGAGCTCGGGCAGCTTCTTGCCGCCCGCGATGACAATCGGCACCGGGCAGCCCGCGCAGACCTGCTCGAAGCCTTCCTCGACGAAGTAGCTCTTGACGTAGTGGGCGCCCAACTCTGCGGCGATGCGCGTCGCGAGGCCGAAATAGCGCGCGTCGCGTTTCATCTCGGCGCCCACGCCGGTGACTGCCATGGTCGGGATGCCGACGCGATTGCCGCTGTCGATGAGCTGGATCAGGTTCTTGATCGACTGGTGTTCGTACTCGGCGCCAATGTAGATTTGCGTCGTGATCGCGGCGGCATTGAGGCGGATCGCATCCTCGATGTCCACCGCGATGGTCTCGCGCGACAGCTCGGTGAGGATGCTTTGCCCGCCGGAGCAGCGCAGCACCAGCGCGTTGGTCGCCGAAGGCGGGACCACGCTGCGCAGCGCCCCGCGCGTGCACATCATCACGTCCGCATGCGGAATCAGCGGCACGATGCTGAGGTCCATGCGCTCCAGGCCCGTCGTCGGTCCCTGGAAATAGCCGTGGTCGAAGGCCAGCATCACCGTGCGTCCGGAGGCGGGATTGAAAATCCGCGCCAGCCGGTTCTGCATGCCCCAATCGAGCGCGCCGCTGCCCTTCAGGTAGAAGGGCCTGTTCTCCTGCGGAACGCCGATGCCGTAGTCCTTGCCTTCCCGGATGTCGTCTTTGTCAGCCATGATCCATTCTACCGAACTCAGGCATCGACGAAGCGTTCGACTTTGCGCTCGAGCCCCAGGAATGCGCCTTCGCGCGCCAGCACCATCTCGAATGCCTGCTCGTCCCGCACGCCCTCGTAGACTTCCATGCAGGTCGCCGCGTCGTCGCGCCTGCGCATCCAGCGCCCACGCACCCCGCACTCCTCTTCTATTTTTCCGAAAAGCCTTTCTATCCCGGTGCGAAGCGTAGAAAGCCGCGCCGCCTCGATGCGGTAGTAGACGTAGTAGTTCGTCACCGGGAATAGGGCAACGGCAGCACTTCGAGCGCAGCGGCCTGCGGCTGGGTCCGAATCGGCGCCTTGGCCTCAAGCGCCGATACCTGCAGCACGGCCAGCGATTCGTCGCCCGCCGCATTGACTACGCTGCCGCTTGCCTGGCCCGGTGCGTCGTCGCTGAAGAGTTCCTGTCCAGGCCGCAACGTTGCGCCGCGCAGCCGCACCATGCGCCGCTTCACGGCGCCCCGGTACTGGGCGCGCGCGACGATTTCCTGCCCGGGGTAGCAGCCCTTCTTGAAGTCCACGCCGCCTGCGAGCTCCAGGTTCACCATTTGCGGCACAAACTGGTCCTGCGTGGATTGCAGGATCAGCGGCCGGCCGGCGCGGATTTCGTCAAGCGCCCAGCCTTCGGCCGCTGTGTCAGCGCTTTGCGGGGTCTTGGCGATAAGAAGCGTTCTCTTCCCATCGATTCCGACTTCGATCCTGCCTTCGGCCTGCCTGACCGCAAGATCCCCGCCGGGCAGCACCTCCCAGAGGCCGTACTGCAGCCACTCTCCGGTTACGTCCGAAATCTTCACCCTGGAGCGCAGAACGAACATGGACAAGCGCTTCAACACTGCCGGCACGAGGTCTCGCGACAACTGCAGGAGGAAGCCGCCAGTGCAGGGCATCACCAGAAACGTGGCCAGCAGGCGGCCCTTGGCGGAACACCAGCCGGCATAACGGGCCACTCCGGGCGTGAGCTGCTCGATGTCATTGGTCAGCTGCGCGTGCAGGAATGCACGCGCGTCCTCACCGGACACCTGCAGCAGCCCATACTGGTCCAGCTTCGCGACGCGCATGATGCTCACGTGCTCACAGTAGAATGAAGCGAATTCTATTCGCATCCGTTGCGCAAAACCCTCTTCGTCCTCGTGGTCGTTGGCCTGCTCGCAGCGGGCGGGTACGGCGCCTGGTATGCAGCGACTCCGGTGGCGGTAGCCAGGCTCCCGGCCGGATTCGACATCGTGCCGGGGATGCGCCTGCGTGCCGCCGCACAGCGCATCGAGACTGCCGGCGTCACGATCGGCCGCCTGCAGTTCGAGTTGCTGGCGCGGGCGCTGGGGCGCGCAGAGGACGTAAAGGCAGGAAGCTACGAACTTTCGACCGCGCCGACGCCACTGGAACTTCTCGACAAGCTCACGCGCGGCGATGTAACGCAGGCAGAGATCCGCCTGATCGAGGGCTGGTCGTTTCGCCAGTTGCGCGCCGCTCTGGAGGCGAGCACGTTCGTGCGCCACGACACGCAGGGCATGGGCGACGACCAGGTCCTGAGAAAACTCGGCGCGCCGGAGACGCACCCGGAAGGCCTGTTCTTTCCCGATACCTACCTGTTCGCCAAGGGAACCAGCGACATTCACGTTCTGCAGCGCGCGTACCGGGCGATGCAGAGGCATCTTGCGCGCGAATGGGAAGCGCGCGAGCCCTCGGTGCCATACAAGAGCCCTTACGAAGCGTTGATCATGGCCTCGATCGTGGAGAAGGAGACCGGGCGCGCCGCCGAGCGCGAAACGATTGCCGGCGCCCTGGTCAACCGCTTGCGGATCGGCATGATGCTGCAGGTCGATCCCACCGTGATCTATGGCCTTGGTGCGGCGTTCGACGGCAACCTGAAGAAAATCCACCTGCTTACCGACGGACCCTACAACAGCTACACCCGCGCCGGCCTGCCGCCGACGCCGATCGCCGCCACCGGGCTCGCTTCATTACGCGCTGCCCTGCGTCCGGCGAAGACCGACGCCCTCTACTACGTCGCGCGCGGCGACGGCAGCAGCGAGTTCTCGCGCACGCTCGATGAGCACAATCGCGCCGTGCGAAAATACCAGTTGAATGCCGGGCGCAAATAGCCGTATGGCGGTCGCGGGATCAAAGCGGGGCAGGTTCATCACCCTCGAAGGCGTTGACGGCGCGGGCAAGTCGACGCACTTGGCCTGGATCGCGCAGCATCTCAAGGCGGGCGGCCGCGAAGTTGTCGTGACGCGCGAACCCGGCGGCACGCCGCTGGCCGAGAAGCTGCGTGCGCTGGTGCTGGCAGAGCCGATGGATCCGCTCAGCGAGACGCTGGTCATGTTCGCAGCGCGCGCGCATCACGTGCAGGGCGTGATCCTGCCTGCGCTCGAGCGCGGCGCCTGGGTGGTCTGCGACCGCTTTAGCGACGCTACCGCCGCATATCAGGGAGGCGGGAAGGGCGTGTCGATGGAACTCATCCGCCGCCTGGCGCAGTCCGCGCACCCCGATCTTGCTCCGGACCGGACGCTGATATTCGATTGTCCCTACGAGGTCAGCCGCGCCCGGCTGAGCGCCTCGCGGCGTGCCCTGGATCGGTTTGAGTCCGAAGAGCGGGCGTTCTTCGAACGGGTTCGCGCAACTTACCGGGAGATCGCTCAGTCAGAACCGGACAGGGTGCGGATCATTGACGCATCGAAAAGCGAGAGGGAAGTTAAAGAAGAAGTGAAGGTTACTATTTTAAATACATGATTATTATGATATCTGACCTTCAAAATATAGTATGGCAAGAGTTGATCCGTCGCCTCGATCGCCTGCCCCATGCTCTCCTGTTTCATGGCGCGCCAGGGGTCGGAAAGCTCGCGCTTGCCGAACGCTTCGCCCAGGTGCTCCTCTGCGAGTCAAAGGGGACGGGAGCAAAGCCCTGCGGCAGCTGCGACGGCTGCAGGTGGTTCCTCGCCGGCAACCATCCCGACGCACGCTACCTCGAGCCTGAAGCCCTCGCCATCGAACTTGCCCGCCCGTCGACCACGGCGGAGGAGGGCGACGCAGAACAGTCGAAGGAAAAAAAGAAGCCGAGCCTGCAGATCAGGGTCGAGCAAACGCGAGGACTGGCGGACTTCCTCAACCTGGCCTCGCACCGGGGAGGACGCCGGGTCGCGATCATCCATCCTGCCGAGGACATGAATAGCGCAACGGCAAATTCCCTGCTGAAAAGCCTCGAAGAGCCGCCGCCGGGCGCCGTCTTCCTGCTGGTCTCGCACCGGCCGGCGCGGCTCCTGCCGACGATACGCAGCCGCTGCGTCCCGGTCCCGGTGGCGCTGCCCGAGCCGAAAGCGGCCGCGGCCTGGCTCGCGAAGCAGGGTGTCAGCGCACCCGAGCGCTGGCTCGCGTTTGCCGGCGGCGCCCCGTTGCGTGCCCTGGAATATGCAACCGGCGCGCGGGGCGAGGCGATTGAACGCGTACTGCGTAGCATCGCCTCGGGCAACCGCAACGAAATCGGCGCCATCAAGGACAGGGAGGAACTCGAACCGCTCGCCGAGGTGCTGCAGAAAATGGCGCTCGACCGCGCCTTCGCGGCGCTTTCGGGACACACAAAATATGGCGGCGCCACGGTGTCTGGCGACGGCCGCGCCTGGCTCGCGTATGCGCGCGCGATGGGCCGCAACCGGACGCTGACCCGGCATCCGCTTAATCCAAAACTTTTCGCGGCTGAGATGCTTGCGGGCATGCCGAGGGACTAGCGTGGCGCTCTGGCGGCAGCTACGACGCTTGGCAGTGGCACTTTGCCTGCTCGCGCCCGTCCTGTGCGCGGCGCAATCCTTCGACCTGCTGCTTAAAGCGGTAAACCGCGGCGATACCAAAGCCGTCGGCGAGTTGCTCGACCAGGGCCTGGATCCGAATACGGCGGATGGTGATGGCAACACGCTCCTCATGACCGCATCGCGGCTCGGGCATCGCGATCTGGCGGCTTTCCTGATCGATCGCAAGGCCAGTGTGGCGCGCCGCAGCCCGCACGGCGATACCGCACTCATGTTCGCCAGCCTCAAGGGCCAGCTCGCAATCGCCAGGCTCCTGGTCGAGCACGGCGCGGACGTGACGCACGCAGGCTGGACGCCGCTGCACTACGCAGCCTTCGAAGGCGGCCCCGAACTCGTGAAATTCCTCGTCGAAAAGGGAGCCGAAAAGAACGGCCTGGCGCCGAACGGCTATACGCCGCTGATGCTTGCCGCCCGCAGCGGCCAGGTTGAATCCGCCCGGGTGCTGCTGTATGAGGATGCAGACGTCAAGATCCGGGGCCCGAAGGGCGAGACCGCAATGGGAATAGCCAAGGCGCTGAAGAACTTGGCGCTGGAGGCGCTCCTGAAGCGGGCTGGGGCGGTGGATTAGCTTAGTCCCTGACGGGCCGCTCTTATCCGTTCCGTCTTACACTTTACATAATACACATTGTGTTCTTATTTCCTGTCACTATGCCCTTGCCTTGAGCCGTTCGTTTTGCGGAAACATCGCCCTTTTGGCGATGTCGTCCATTTCCATTTTGTACGCGTGCTTGTCTTTGAGTCCTTCAACCCGCTTCGCAGCCGGGCGGGCGTTGATCTCGTCGAACAGCCGCTTCAGATTGGGAAGCTTGTCCCAGGCGCCGTCGCCGAGGATGCGCGGTATCGCGCGCGCCCAGCCCCACACTGCCATGTCGACCAGCGTGTAGCTGTTGCCCAGCATGTATTTGTGCTTGGCCAGTTGGGCAGCGATGATGTTCCAGTGGCGCCAGGCCTCGAAGTCGTAGCGGTTGACGGCGTATTCCTTTGGTTCCGGCGCGACATGCTTGAAATGCACAGACTGGCCTGAATAGGGTCCGATGCCGGTGGCGACGAACATCAGCCACGAGTGCATCTGCGCACGTGCGGCAGGGGTATTGGCGGGGAGAAACTTGCCGGACTTTTCGGCCAGGTAGAGCAGGATCGCGTTGCTGTCGAACACGATGGCGTCGCCATCTGTCAGCGCAGGCGTCTTGGCGTTCGGATTGATGGCGAGGAAAGAGGGCAAATGCTGCTCGCCCTTGCGGGTATCGACTGGCACCAGTTCGTACGGCATGCCCGCCTCTTCGAGAAAGAGCGCGACCTACGCGGGGTTGGGCGACGGATGGTAGTAGAGCTTGATCATGGGAAGTCCCTAGGAGAAATCCGTGCGAAAAACCTATTGTCGCGGATCGCCTTAGTTCAGGCGATCAGAGGGCGGTACGGGAAAGCGAGCAACGGGAATGCCTTCGTCAACGAGAGCGTCGTGCTCTTCCTGGGTGGCGTGGCCGCGGATGGCGCGGCCGGGAGACTCCTGGTAAAAGATCTTGCGCGCTTCGTCGGGAAACTGGCTGCCGACGTCCTCGGACCTGGTGAGAATTTCATCCAGCATGCGTGAATAGAGGATCTGGGCGACCGCAAAGGGGTCCTTACCTTCCATCTCCGCGGACTTCTGGACTGGCGCCGGAGCGGGATTCTTGGGTTCCACCGCGCCCATGTTCAGGCGCGGGGCGGAAAGGCCCCGCTCGATACGGGTGTCGCCGCAGGCCGGGCAGCCCAGCAGGCCGCGCCTTTTTTGTGACGTGTAGTCCTTGGCCGAGGCGAACCAGCCCTCGAAACAGTGGCCGTCCTTGCAGTGCAGATCGAACACAATCATGGATGCTTGATTTTACACGGTAATATCCCTTCCCATCCAAGAGCCAGCACCGATGATCGCCGACCGCATCGAAGGCAAGTGGATCGACCTCTTCGCGGACGTTTTCGCGCGGTGCAAGGTCGCTTCGGGCGATGTCTGCGCGGTGCTCTCAGAATCGCAGTCGCGCGCGCTCAACGTGCAGCTCGCCGAACTCGCGCTCGCGCGCCTCGGCGCCCGGCCATTTCATGTCGTGGTGCCTACGCCGCGCCAGAGCGCGCCGGTGCCGATCCGTTCGACCGGCGCGTCGGTCGCGCTGCAGAGCCTTGGGCCCGCTATTGGCGCGCTGTCTGCTTCTGCCTTCGTCGCCGATTGCACCCTTGAAGGCTTGATGCATGCCGCCGAACTGCCGGCCATCCTCGGTGGCGGGGCGAGGGTGCTGTACATCTCCAACGAGCACCCGGACGTGCTCGAGCGGCTGGCCCCCTCCTCCGCAGACGAGCAGAAGGTGAGAGCGGGCATGCGCCTGCTGCGTGAAGCGAAGTCGATGAAGGTCACCTCCCCGGCCGGCACAAACCTGGAGATCCGGATCGAGGGGGCACGCGTGGGCGGCGTCTGGGGATATACGGAGAAGCCGCGCACGCTCTCGCACTGGCCGGGCGGCCTGTGCCTCGCGTTTCCGAAGGCCGGCAGCGTCGGCGGCACGCTGGTGATGGCGCCGGGCGACCTAAACCTCACCTTCAAGCGCTATCTCGAATCCCCGGTGCGCCTCACGGTGGAGAGCGACTACGTGACGAAAATGGACGGCGATTCGCTCGACGCGGAGCTGATGCGCGAATACTTCGCCGCCTGGGGCGACCGCGAGGCATACGCCGTGTCCCATGTCGGCTGGGGAATGAATACGCGCGCGCGCTGGGATTCGCTCGCCATGTACGACCGGCGCGATGTCAACGGCACCGAGCAGCGCGCCTTCGCCGGCAATTTTCTGTATTCGACCGGCGCGAACGAGGTGGCGGGTCGGCATACGCTGGGCCACTTCGACCTGCCGTTGCGCCATTGCACGATCGCGCTGGACGGAAAGGTCGTGGTGAAGGACGGCAGGCTGGCGTGACGCCGCTCGTATTCCTGCATGGCGTAGGCGGTGGCCACCACGCCTGGGAATTGCAACTGCCCTACTTCGGCGGGCTTGGCTATCCCTCCCATGCCTGGGACCAGCCCGGGTATGGGCGCAGCCAGATCGTCGAACCCTACGACCTGGAGCAGGTAAGTGCGGCGCTCGCGCGCCTGATCGAATCGCTGGCGGATGAGCCGGTGGTCCTGATCGGCCACAGCATGGGCGGCCTGATCGCGCAGGAAACGTATGTACGCTACCCGAAGCTGATCAAGGCGCTCGCCCTGTGCTTTACCAGCCCGGCCTTTGCTGGCGGCAACACCGGCTTCACGAAGCAGTTCATCGCAGCGCGCATCGGTCCGCTCGACCAGGGCAAAACCATGGCGCAGATCGCCGCCCAGTTGATTCCGACGATGGGGAGCAATTCGAAGCTTGCGGAACAGATCATGGCGGGCGTGCCACCGGAGACCTATCGCAAAGCCGTGCACCTGCTCACCACCTTCGATCGCAGGAAGGAACTGGCCGGCATCAAGGTTCCTACGCTGCTCATCGCCGGATCCGACGACAGGACCGCGCCCCCCTCGGTGATGGAAAAGATGGCGAGCAAGATTGCCGGCGCCGAGTACGTCCTGCTGCAGGGTTGCGGGCACCTCGGACCCATGGATCAGCCCGACGCGTTCAACGACGTCCTGCTCTACTTTCTCAAGAACCACGGCCTGTGATCGATCCACGCTATTCCGTCACAGGATCGGGCTTTGCCCTAAGCAGGAAACAGGCGGATCTGATTGCGCTCGCCGATTCGCTCGGGCCGGCCTTCGCCAGGCGAGCGGAAAAGCACGATCGCGAGGCAAGTTTTCCGTTCGAGAACTACGCTGAGCTAAAAAGCGCCGGCCTGCTCGGCCTGTGCGTGCCGGAAAGGTTCGGCGGCAAGGGCGCCGATCTGCGCACCTACGCGCTGGTGTCGGCGACGCTCGGCAAGTATTGCGGCGCGACCGCCCTCACCTTCAACATGCACGCTTGCTCGACCTTGTGGCCGGGCGTGCTCGCCGACGATCTCGACATGAGCGCGGCGCAAAAGGACGAGCACGAGCGCTACCGCGCGGTTCATTTCAACCGCGTCATCAAGGAAGGGGCGATCTATGCGCAGCCCTTCTCGGAGGGAAGCGCCGCCGCCGCAGGCAGAGCGCCCTTCGGTACGCTTGCCGCGAAGGTGGATGGTGGATGGCGCGTCAACGGCAAGAAGATATTCGCGTCGCTTTCCGGCGCCGCGCATCACTACGGCGTGCTGTGCACCGAGGACAAACCTGGCAGTTCCATGCGCGACACGCTTTACATTGCGGTGCCGGCGAATGCGCCGGGCTTCAGCGTCACCGGCGACTGGGATCCGCTCGGCATGCGCGGCACGGTGTCGCGTACCCTCGCCTTCAAGGACGTGTTCGTGCCAGAGGATGCGCAGATGATGCCGCGGGGCCTGTACTTCCAGGCGGCGGGCCGCTGGCCGCACATGTTCACCACGCTCTCGCCGACCTACATGGGCATCGCCATCGCGGCCGTCGAATTCACCGTCAAATACCTGCGCGGCGAACTCGAAGGGATGCCGCCGATGAAGCGCCGCATGTATCCGACCAAGCAGATCGCGGTCGCCGAAATGTGGGTCAAGCTCGAGCAGACGCGCGCCCTCTTCCTGCGCATGCTCGAGGATGCGCGCGTGGACCCGCCCAAGGACGCGCGCCTGCGCGCCTATGCAAGCCAGTACACGATCATGGAGAACGCCAACGCCCTGTGCGCGCTTGCGATCCGCACCTGCGGCGGCCAGTCGATGCTGAAGAGCCTGCCCCTAGAGCGCCTGTACCGCGATTCGCGCTGCGGCGCGCTCATGCTGCCCTGGACCGCGGAGCTTTGTCTTGATCGCATCGGCCGCGAGGCGCTCTACGAGCCCGGCGAGGACGACGATTAACCTCTCACGCATCATCGGGAGCTGGGCGGCGGACTTCCCCGCCAAGGCGGCGATTCATTTTGACGGGCTGGATCTCAGCTACCAGGACCTGTGGGATCGGATTCAGAAGACTTCAAGTTCGCTTCAAGTCGCAAAAGGCGACCGCGTCGCCTGGCTCGGCTACAACTGCCCGGAGATGCTGGTGCTGCTCTTCGCGCTCGCTCGCCGGGGCGCGATCCTCGTGCCGCTCAACTGGCGCCTGACGGCAGCCGAACATCGCACGATCCTCGAAGACTGCAAGCCGAGGTGGATTGCCTTCGACAGGGACTTTGAATCTCATGCCCGGGGGTTGGGAATTCATGCCCTGGAAAAAGGCAACAAAGGGGGTAAGGAATCCATTGGAAGCGACGCCGACGACGCCCTAATCGTCTATACCTCTGGAACGACAGGCAGGCCGAAAGGCGCGGTTCTGACCCAGGCCGCACTGATTTGCAACGGCCTCAATTCGATCCATGCCCACGACCTCACCCCGTCGGACCACGTCCTCACCGCCCTGCCGATGTTTCACGTCGGCGGCCTAAACAACCAGACGCTGCCCGCGCTGCAGGCCGGGGCAAGCGTGACTCTGCATCGCCGCTTCGATCCGGCGCTCTGGCTTGCCGACGTGGCGAAGCGGCGTCCTACGATCTCTCTGCTGGTACCGGCGACCCTGCAGGCAGTCATATCCCATCCTGCCTGGCCGAGCACTGACCTTTCCTCGCTCAGGATGATGAATGCTGGCTCGATGGTGGTGCCCGATTCGCTGATTCGCGCCTTCCATGCGCGCGGCATCCCGGTCGGCCAGATCTACGGTTGCACAGAGACCGCGCCGATTGCGGTGGTACTGCGCAAGGAAGACGCAGAGCGCAAGCTCGGCAGCGCCGGAAAACCCGCGCCGCACTGCGAGGTAAAGCTGGTAGCGGGTGAAATCTGGGTGCGCGGGCCGAACGTCATGCGCGCATACTGGAACGACCCGGCGGGCACGGCGGCGGCGCTGACTGCCGACGGCTGGTTCAGGACCGGGGACCTCGCGCGCATCGACACGGACGGCTACTACTGGATCATCGGCCGTTTGAAGGACGTGATCATCTCCGGCGGCGAGAACATCTATCCGGCGGAGCTCGAAAATATACTTGCCGATTGCCCGGCGATCGCCGAAGCGGCAGTGATCGGGGTAGAAGATCCGAAATGGGGAGAAGCTGCCTGCGCCTGTGTCGTGGCCCGGGAAAAACTGGATGAACAAACGGTCCTCGATCTGTTCAGGAACAGGCTCGCCAGATTCAAGCATCCGCGGCGCGTCGTTTTCCTCGACAGCCTGCCGCGCAATGCCATGGGCAAGGTGCAGAAGCCGGAGCTGAAACGCCTCGTTGCCGGCGCCTGATCAGTCGACCTGGAGTTCCACCGCTCCCAGCTCGCCGGCATCGAAGCGGACCAGATCTCCGGCCTTCGGGAACTTGGATGTCACGAGGCTGCCGGTGATCACCACGTCGCCGCGCCACAGGCCCAGGCCGCGCGAGGCAAGATTATTGGCGATCCAGGCCAGCGCGTCGAGCGGATGGCCCATGACATCGCGCCCATGCCCATCGCCCATCACGGCGCCGTTGATGCTGGCGACGCCGCGCAGCCCCGCGAGATCGATCTTCTGCCAGTTGCGCACCGGAGCGCCGAGGACCGCGCCTTCGTTCCACGCGTTGTCGGCAATCAGCACAAGCGCATGCGCTGCCAGGTTCGAATAGTCCGCATTGCGATCGTCGGCGAGTTCCAGCGCCGGCATCAACGCAGCTACCGCGCGCGACACGCTGGCACGATCGTACGGCGCGCCGATGGCGGGCAGGTCCTCGGCAAGCTCGACGCCGATCTCGAACTCGACGATCAGGCGCACGTAGTCGGCGGCGCGCACGCGCGACGCTCCGCGCAGGATGGTTTTCTCGTGCATGTCCCCGGCGATGGAATCGTTCAGCCCCACCATCGCGCGCATGGCCGGCGTGGTGAGGGCAATCTTGTAGCCCGCCACGGGACCGAGCGATTCGGCACGCATGCCCACGTATTCGCTCTGGATCGCGTAGGCTTCGCCCGCGTCGCGCGGCGCCAGATCGGCGGGCAAGGACGAGAAGCGCTGCCGGCCGCGGTGCGCCTCGTGCAGCCATGCGCCGGCGCGCTCGATGCGCGGTTCGGGAGTCTTGGCTCTTTGCCTCATGCGGGGTTCCGGGATGCCGGGAGAACGGCGCATTTTAATGCCGATTGCGCAAACCCCGGACTTGGCACAGTATGTGTCTAGCCGATGGCCAACCTCAACCCGCTGAAGTACTGCTTCCATGGGCAGCACTCGCGCCCGCGCGCGACGTTCCGAACACTGCCGGGGGTGAAGAACAAGCGCGAAGTCTGCGCCGAGTGCTTCGAAAAAATCATGACGGACCGCAAGCAGAAGAAAAAGCTGCGCTGAAATGAACATGTCTTGGTGCCCGGGGCCGGATTCGAACCAGCATGGCCTTGCGGCCGAGGGATTTTAAGTCCCTTGCGTCTACCAGTTTCGCCACCCGGGCATTCGGCGTGTTGGAGGCGCGGGCCGGAGTCGAACCGGCCTACATGGATTTGCAATCCACTGCATAACCGCTTTGCTACCGCGCCGGAGGGTCGGACCCCAAAACAACAGGGAAGGCCGACGGCCTTCCCTAGGCTAAATTGGAGCGGGAGAAGAGTCTCGAACTCTCGACCTCAACCTTGGCAAGGTTGCGCTCTACCAACTGAGCTACTCCCGCGAAAAAGGGCACGAATTATACCTCAACCCCGCAGCAGCGGCAGTGCGCGGCGCAGGTAGTAGAGCATCGACACCACCGTCAGCAGCGCGGCGACATAGATCAGCAAGGTGCCGAGCACGTAGCAGTCGATGAATTCGAACAGCCGGTCGTCGAACAACAGGAGCGGAATCGCCACCATCTGCAACACCGTCTTCAGCTTGCCGATGAATGCGACGGCAACGCTCTTGCCCTGCCCCACGGTAGCCATCCACTCGCGCAGAGCGGAAATCGCAATCTCGCGGCCGATGATGATGAGCCCCACCACCATGTCCACCCTGCCCAGCTTCAGCAGCACGATCAGCGCGCCTACGACCACCAGCTTGTCCGCGACAGGGTCGAAGAATGCGCCGAAGGCGGACATCTGATTCAGCCTGCGCGCGAGGTAGCCGTCCAGCCAGTCGGTGACCGCCGCGAAAATGAACACGCCTGTCGCCGTGGCGTTCTTTGCCGTGTAGGAAAGCCATTCGTCGGGTAGATAAAAAACACCGACGATGAGCGGGATCAACAGGATCCTCAGCAGCGTCACCAGATTGGGCAGATTCAGCGGCATCAGGCGTGCAGGTGGCGGTAAATTTTTTCCGCCAGCGCGCGGCTCACGCCCGCGACGTTTGCGAGCTCGTCCACCGCCGCCGCCTGGACGCCCTGCAGTCCGCCGAAGTGCGCGAGCAGCTTCTGGCGCCGCCGCGCGCCGATTCCCGGAATCTCGGTAAGCGTGGAGGTGGTCCGCGTCTTGCCGCGCTTGGCCCGGTGGCCGACGATCGCGAAGCGGTGCGCCTCGTCCCTGACGCTCTGGATCAGGTGCAAGCCGGGGTGCTGCGGCGGCAGTGCCAATGACTGGCCCTCGGTGTCGAGAATCAGCTCCTCCTGCCCCGCTTTGCGTTCCGGACCCTTCGCCACGCCCACCACCGTGAGATCGTTCAAGCCGAGCTCGGCGAGCGCCGCGCGCGCGGCATTCACCTGCCCGCGGCCGCCGTCGATCAGGATCAGGTCCGGGATCTTGCCGTCTTCGGCCGAAACGCGCTCATAGCGGCGCGTCAGCGCCTGGCGCATCGCGGCGTAGTCGTCGCCGGGGGTCAGATCGCGCATGTTGTAGCGGCGATATTCGGACTTCTGCATCGCGTGCCTGTCGTATACCACGCACGAGGCAACCGCTGCCTCGCCCATGGTGTGGCTGACGTCTAAGCACTCGATCCTTTGCGCGGCATCCGGCAGTCCGAGCGCTTCGCGCAGCGCCACGATGCGGCCTTCCTGGGTCGATTTCTCTCGCGCGCGTTGCTGCAGAGCGAGCCGCGCGTTCTTCTGCGCCATCTCGAACCAGACCCGGCGTTCGCCGCGCGCCGCAGCTTCCGTGAGGACCAGAGGCGGCCGCGGTTGTTCGACGTAATGCTGCGCCATGAACGCATCGACGATTTCGCTCACTGTCGCTTCGGCAGCGTTGTGCGGGAAGAAGCTGCGGTCGCCGACGTGCCGCCCGCCGCGGATCATGGTCAGATTGACGCAGGCCATGCCGTTCTCGAGCATGCAGGCGACGATGTCCGCCTCGACGCCGTGCTCCGATTCGACATACTGGCGCGCCTGGACGCGCGACAGGGCGCGGAGCTGGTCCCGGTAAAGCGTCGCTTCCTCGTAGCGCCGGGCGGCCGACGCCTCCTCCATGCGCTCGGTCAGCAGCCGCGTCACGTCGTCCTCGCGGCCTTCGAGGAACAACTCGGCGCTGCGTACGTCCTGCGCATAGGCCGCGGCAGTGATCAGGCCGGTGCAGGGCGCCGTGCAGCGCCGGATCTGGTGCAGCAGGCACGGACGCGAGCGGTTCTGGTAGACCGAATCCTCGCAGGTGCGCAACCTGAAGACCCGCTGCATCAGCTGGATGCTCTCGCGTACCGCGTCGGAGTGCGGAAACGGGCCGAAATGACGGTGCCGTTTGTCCTTCGCGCCGCGATGGAAGCCCAGGCGCGGGAAGGCGTGGCCCGAGATCATCAGGTAGGGGTAGGACTTGTCGTCGCGGAAGAGAATGTTGTAGCGCGGCGCCAGGCTCTTGATGAGATTGTTCTCGAGCAGCAGCGCCTCGCCTTCGGAGCGCGCCGCCGTGACTTCGATCGAAGCGACCTGGGAAACCATCATCTGGATGCGCGGGCTGAGGCCCTGCTTGAGGAAATACGATCCGACGCGCTTCTTCAGGTCGCCGGCCTTGCCGACGTAGAGCACCTCGCCCGCCGCACCCAGCATCCGGTACACGCCTGGAAGATTCGGCAATCCGGCGATGAAAGGCTTCGGTTCGAACACGGTAGTTGGATTATAATTGCGCCCCTTTTTCAGGGGCTTGCGTCATGGCAAAAGTATCCGCGGTGGAGCTCAGGGTCGGCAACCTGCTCGAGTGGGACAAGCGCGTCTGGCGCGTGCTCAAGTGCTACCACGTCCACGTCGGCGGCCGCGGCGGCGCCTTCATGCAGGTCGAGATGAAGGACATCGAGGCCGGCACCAAGACCAACCAGCGCTTCCGCACCGAAGACAAAGTCGAGCGTGCTTTCGTCGATCCGCGCGAAATGACATTCTCCTACCAGGACGGCGACGCCTACGTCTTCATGGACAAGGAGAACTACGAGGAGTTGCGCCTTTCGACCGAATTCCTCGAGGGGCAAACCGGATATCTGCTGCCGAATTCGGACGTGCAGGTCAATCTCTACAACGGCCGCCCGATCGGCATCGAACTGGCGCCCTCGGTGGTCCTCACCGTGACGGATACCGAGCCCGGCATCAAGAACGCGACTGCGACCAACACCTTCAAGCCGGCGGGCACGGAAACCGGCCTCGTCGTGCAGGTGCCGCCATTCATCAACAACGGCGAGAAGATCAAGGTCTCGACCGACGATGGCTCCTACATGGAACGTGCTTAGGGTATTTCCTGCAGAGTTTCCAGCGCCTCACGGTAAGCAACGCTTTTCCTCAGATCACGCCCACCTTTGCGGCGCATTCGCTCCACTCTTTCAGGATTTTCGAGGGTGGTGGAGGCAAGAGATTCAAGCAGTAGATCCTGTTCCTGCGGTTTCTGACAGATAAGTACCTGGTCGCAGCCCGCAGCCAGAGCCGCCCGCGCCCGCTCGGCGATGCCGCCCGCGGTACTCGCCCCTTCCATCGAAAGGTCATCGCTGAAGATCAGGCCATCGAAACCGAGCCTGCCGCGCAGCACCTCCTGCAACCAGTACGTCGAGTAGCCGGCCGGTTCCGGGTCTGCCTGGGGATAGACGACGTGCGCCGGCATCACTGCTGCGAGACCGGCTTTGATTGCGGCCCGGTAAGGCAGAAGATCCCTTCGATCGATGTCCTTCGCGGAGCGCGGATCCAAAGGCACTGCGTGGTGCGAGTCTGCAGCCGCGTAGCCGTGTCCGGGAAAATGCTTTCCCACCGCGGCCATGCCGCCTGTGGCGAGGCCTCCGATGAGCTGTACGGCGAGCGCGCCCACGGCGTTCGGGTCGTAGTGGAATGCGCGATCTCCGATCACCGAACTGGATCCGAAGTCCAGGTCGAGCACGGGCGTGAAACTGAAGTCGATGCCGTGGGCGCCGAGTTCGGCCGCAATTACCGTGCCCACGGCCCGCGCAGCATGCCGCGCGGATTCGTGGTCGCGGTCCCATAGCACGCCGAGCCTGCGCATCGGAGGTATGGCGGTAAAACCCGAAGCGAAGCGCTGTACGCGCCCGCCCTCATGGTCGACGCAGATCGGCAGCTCCGGGTCGCGCAAGCTTGCAATCTCGGCGGTGAGCGCGTGCAGCTGTTCCGGCGTCTCGTAGTTGTGGGCGAAGAGGATCGCGCCGCCGGCCGCGGGATGACGCAGCCGCCGCCGATCGCCATCTGTGAGCGCGGGGCCGGTCGGGTCGAGAACCACCAGACCCAGCGGGATTCTCAGCCGCCGCATTCCAGGACCACGGTAGCCGAGGCGATTTCCCGCTCGTCGGTGCCGACACCGCAGATCATCGCGCCGCGCCGGTGATGAGGCGTTTCATTTCCCTTACCGCTTTGCGCATGCCCACGAACACTGCGCGCGAGACGATGGCATGCCCGATGTGCAGCTCCCGCACTCCGGGCAGGCGCGCCACCGGCGCGACATTGAAGTAGTTGAGGGCATGACCGGCATTGAAACGCATGCCGAGCGCTCGGATTCTGTCTCCGGCTTTTCCTATTTTTCTCAATTGAGAAACTACTGCCGGACTTTCGGCGTCGCGCCCTTTGGCGTGAAAGGCGTGCGCATAGGGACCGGTGTGAACCTCGCAGACCGACACGCCAATGCGCTTGGCAGCCTCGACCTGCCGGATATCGGCGTCGATGAACACGGATACGACGATACCTGCGTCCTTTAGCCTGGCAACCCTTCCCTTCAAGGGCTTTTCCTGGGAAGCAACGTCGAGGCCGCCTTCGGTGGTGACTTCGTGCCGTCCTTCCGGCACCAGCATCGCCATTTCCGGCTTGATGCGCCGCGCAATCGCGACCATTTCGGCAGTGGCCGCCATCTCCAGGTTGAGTTTGATATGCGTCAATTCACGCAGCCGGGCGACATCCTTGTCCTGGATGTGACGCCGGTCTTCGCGCAGGTGCACGGTGATGCCGTCCGCCCCGCCGAGATGCGCTTCCACCGCAGCCCACACGGGATCGGGCTCATAGGTGAGCCGCGCCTGCCGCACCGTGGCGACGTGATCTATGTTGACGCCGAGCTCGATCACAGGTCCTGCAGCTCCGCCAGCACGGCGCGTGTGTGCAGTATCTGGCCGCCGAGACGCTCCGCGATCAGCGTGCGCATCAACTGCCGCGCTTCATCGCGCGTGCGCGAGTTGTCGTAGTTGTCCGCCGCCATGTCGAGCAAGGTCCTGCCGCTGATCACCGAATCTCCATCGGTTCGCCGGGTTTCGACCGGGCCGCGCTCGGCCTCGTAGGCATAATGCTTCGCCGCCTCGATCTGCGCGCCGTTGGCCGCATCCCGGTCGAGCACGGGAGCATACCCGAGTTCGGCGAGCATCCTGCGCTCGAAGCCGCGCAGCACTGCAGCCTGTGCTCCACCGGCGGCGAGCCGCGCCAGCGCAATTCCGTAGGCATCGAACAGAGCTTCATGCGGATCGTCCCGGGGAAGCAGGCGCAGCAGCAATTCGTTGACATAGAAGCCGCACATCAGGCCGATGCCCGAAAGCGAAGCCTGCCCGCCGCCCCATTCCGCGGACATCAGCGTCCCCAGCTCGGCCGTCGCTGACCAGGTCAGCTGCAGCGGATGAAAGGCGAGCAGCACGCCGCGCATCGTCGAGCGCGGCCGGCGCGCGCCGCGCGCCAGCAGGCCCACGCGGCCGAACCTGCGCGTGAACGCTTCCACGATCAGGCTCGTTTCCTTGTACGGATAGGCGTGGAGGATGAATCCGGGTTCGTGCTCGGCGCGGCGCTTCATGGCATTCGCCTAGCGGTAGCCGAGTTGCCGCAACAGCCGTACATCCCCGGTCCAGTCGCGCTTTACTTTTACCCAGACGCCGAGGAAAACCCTGCCGCCGAACAGCCGCTCCATGTCCTTGCGCGCCGCCGTCGAAACGCGTTTCAGCAGTTCGCCTCCGGCGCCGATCACGATCGGCTTCTGGCTATCGCGCTCCACCCAGATCGTGGCCTCGATGCGCCGCAGGCCCCTGCCCCTGCCCGTCGGTGCCTCGTCCTTGAAGCTCTCCAGCGATACGTCGCAGCGGTACGGCAGTTCCTCGCCGAGCAGCAGGAACAGCTTCTCGCGCAGGATCTCGGCCGCGAAAAATCGCTCGTCGTGGTCGGTGAGCTGTTCCGCGGGATACGCTGCAGGACCTTCGGGCAGCAGCGCCGCCAGCACGCGCAGCAGTTCGGGCAGGTTCCGCCCGCTGCGCGCGGAGACCGGCACGATGGCGGAAAAGTCCCGTTCCTTCTGCAGCCGTTCGAGAAACGGCAGCAATTCGAGCCGGTGCCTTACGAGGTCGACCTTGTTCACTACAGCGACGATGCGCTGTCCGCCGGGGATGCGCGCGAGGACTTCGCGGTCCGGCGCGCCATAGCGCGTCGCCTCGACAACAAACGCCACCGCGTCGCTATCCCGCGCGCCTTCCGTCGCGCGCCGGTTGAGGGCCCGGTTGAGGACGTTGACGTGCCTGGTCTGGTATCCCGGGAGGTCGACAAACATGTACTGGCAGTTCTCCGTGGTGAGGATTCCGTTCACCGAATGGCGCGTGGTCTGGGCCTTCGGCGAAACGATGGCCAGCTTGTGCCCGACCAGCTTGTTCAGCAGGCTCGACTTGCCGGTGTTGGGGCGGCCGGCAATCGCCACCGTGCCGCAGCGAGGTGCGCTCATTCCCCGTTCAGGACTCGAGCAGCCTGAGCAGGTTTCCGGCGGCCTGCTGCTCGGCGCGCTGGCGCGAGCTGCCGCTCCCCGTGGCCTTGAGCTGGAGCTCGTGCACCGCGCACTCCACCTCGAAAGTCAGGCTCTGCTTGGCACCGGTCTCGGCAAGGACCCGGTACTGAGGTTTCGCGCGACGGCTCGCCTGCAGCGTTTCCTGCAGGCGCGTCTTGGCGTCCTTCTGCACCGAATCCGGGTCGAGCTGCGACAGCGCCGTACCGAGAGTGCGCGCGATCACATCGCGCGCACTGCCGTAGCCACCGTCGAGGAACACCGCACCATAGACCGCCTCCAGAGCGTCGGCCAGGATCGACGGTCGCGCCGCGCCTTCGTTGCGCGCGGTGCTCTCGTCCAGGCGCAGGAAGGCCGCAATGCCGAGCTCGCCCGCGACGCGGGCCAGCGACTCCTCCCGGATCAGGCCGGCGCGAATCCGCGAGAGTTTTCCCTCGGGCAGCTCCGGATGGCGCTGGAACAGCAGTTCGGTCACCGCGCAGCCGAGCACGCTGTCGCCAAGAAACTCGAGGCGCTCGTAATGCGGCGAGCCGAAGCTGCGGTGCGTGAGCGCCTGCGCGAGAAGCGCGGGATCCTGGAAGCGGTAGCCGATACGCCTCTCGAGCACCGGGTGGCGGGCCACCATCGCGCCCGGATTCCGCCTACTTGGAGGACGCGGCGAAATCGATGTAGATGCCGGTATTCGCGACCAGCGGGATTTCCTTGCGGTAGCGCGTGCTGATGACGAGGCCGCCGGCGTCCTTGGTGATCTCGAGGTCGGTTGCCGTTATCGATTCGATGGCGTCGACCGAGGCGCGCAGTGCAAAGGAATGGCGAATCTCGGCTACCGTGGAACCGCCGCCCTTTTCTTCCGCGACGGCCTTGACGACTTTCTTCACCGCCATGAATTCGAGGTAGGAAGGCACCAGCTTCATGCCGACGATTGCAAACGCGACGAGCACCGCCGACACGAGGAGCAGGCCGACGAGGCTTACACCAGCTTGAGTTTTGCGCATCTGTATTCTCCCGGGATCCCCGTTTGCGGTAGTTGCCAGGTCAGCGGAACGTGCCGAAGCGGCCCAGTTCATTCAGGTTCAGCCAGATGAAAAACGCCTTGCCAACGATATTCTCGTCCGGGACGAATCCCCAGACGCGGCTGTCGCTCGAATTGTCCCTGTTGTCGCCCATCACGAAATAGTGGCCGGCCGGCACCGTGCAAGCCAGGCCGCCGCTATTGTAGTCGCACTTGCCGGAATGCCTGAAATCCATGCCGGGGGAGACGAAACCGGGCGCCTCCTTCTCCAGGATGATCTCGTGCCCCGCCCCGTTGATGCTCTCGAGATAGCGGGGAAAGTACTGCAGGCGCTCCCTGGATTCGTAGTCCTCGATCTGCTTGCGCGGCACGGGTCTGCCGTTCAGGCGCAGTTCCTTGTTACGGTACTCGATCCTGTCGCCGGGCAGCGCCACCACCCGCTTGATGTAGTCCAGGGACGGGTCCGCCGGGAAACGGAACACCATCACGTCGCCACGCTGCGGGCTTCCCACGTCGAATACCTTGGCGTTGACCACCGGCAGGCGCACGCCGTAGGCGTACTTGTTGACGAGGATGAAATCTCCGATCAGCAGCGTCGGGATCATTGACCCGGACGGGATCTTGAACGGTTCCACGAGGAAAGAGCGCAGAAGGAATACGATCAGGATCACCGGGAAGAAGCTGATCGAATACTCGACCCACCACGGCTGCTTTGCTTCCTGCGCCCTCCTTTGGCGCAGGAACTGCTTGTCGAGCAGCCAGACAGCTCCGGTTACGACGAGCAAAAGCAGGAGAAATCCGGCAAACCCGAATGTGGCCGCGCCCATTTCTATTTGCCGCCCGTCTGCAGCACGGCGAGAAAGGCCTCCTGCGGGATTTCCACCGCGCCCACCTGCTTCATGCGCTTCTTGCCCTCTTTCTGCTTCTCGAGCAGCTTGCGCTTGCGCGTGATATCCCCGCCGTAACACTTGGCGATCACGTTCTTGCGCAGCGCCTTGACGTTCTCGCGCGCGATGATGTTGGCCCCGATCGCGGCCTGGATGGCGATGTCGAACATCTGGCGCGGGATCAGGCTGCGCAGCCGGGATACCAGGTCGCGGCCGCGCAACTGCGCCGCCTCCCGGTGCACCATCGCGGAGAGCGCGTCGACACGCTCGCCATTGACCAGAACGTCGAGGCGCACCACGTCCGCCGCGCGGTATTCCTTGAATTCATAGTCGAGCGAGCCGTAGCCGCGCGTGATGGACTTGAGCCGGTCGAAGAAATCCATCACCACCTCCGACAGCGGCAGGTCGTAGGACAGGACGACGTGGCGCGCGGCGTAATGCATGTTGGTCTGGACGCCGCGCTTCTGCAGGCACAGGGTCATCACCTGCCCGACGTACGCCTGCGGCAGGAACACGGTGGTGGCGATGACGGGCTCGCGGATCTCCTCTATTTTCGACCGGTCCGGCAGCTTGGCGGGGTTCGAAACCTGCTCGACGCTGCCGTCGCGCAACTGGACTTCGTACACCACGGAAGGCGCGGTGGTGATCAGCGCCACTTCATGCTCCCGCTCCAGGCGCTCCTGCACGATGTCCATGTGCAGCAGGCCGAGGAAACCACAGCGGAAGCCGAAGCCGAGCGCCTGCGAAATCTCCGGCTCGTAATGTAGCGAGGAGTCATTCAGGTGCAGCTTCTCGAGCGCCTCGCGCATCGCTTCGTACTGGTTCGATTCGACCGGATAGAGTCCGGCGAATACCTGCGGCTTGATTTCCTTGAAGCCGGGCAGGGGTTCGG
>Ga0187893_10004133_pt1 | contig 28157 bp, 22 predicted proteins | sample MA1701074metaG_FD_139574 | JGI IMG/M metagenome (GOLD analysis project Ga0187893, IMG submission 139574) | White microbial mat communities from a basaltic lava cave in the Kipuka Kanohina Cave System on the Island of Hawaii, USA - MA170107-4 metaG ... | reverse complement strand
TGCATGGCGGCTCCTTGCCCCCCTGGGGGGCTCTTGTTCTTGGCAAAGACCCGATTCTCTCAGGCCGGCCAAGGAGCCGCCGCTATTCAGTCAAATTCAACAGGCGCCGGGACAATTCCCGAGGCTGTCTTCGTTCCGGTTCTCTAGGTCCGGCTCCAATGCCGCCGACCGGGACTTGCTACCCCGGTGATACCCCAGCGCGAAGTTGGTCGCGCGAAGAGGACGGAGCGTCAACTAAGTATTTGATTTAATTGGGGTGGATGACGGGATTTGAACCCGCGGCCTCCAGGGCCACAACCTGGCGCTCTAACCAAGCTGAGCTACATCCACCAGCGAGGAACGGGCATTGTACTCCACCCGCGCCGGTCACGCTTCGGGCCCGTGGCGCCTATTCCGGAGGGGGAGGAGGGTGACAATGTCCAGGATCATGAAGCTGACGCTCGCCGCGGCCGCAGTGCTGGCCGTTCCCGCGCTCGCGTGGGCCGCCGAAGCGGCGGCGAAGTGCTGCTGCTGTTGCTGAGCCCGGTTCGGCGCTAACGTCCCCGGGTGGACCAGGCCGAGCGGCAGAGACTCAACCAGGACCTCGCGCGGCTCGCCGACGGCGACCGCGAGGCCTTCCACCCGGTCTTCGTCCGCCTGCGCCCGCTCTTGGCGCGCTTCGCCGCCCGCCACCTGCCCGCGGACGCGGCCGAGGACGTGGCGCAGGAGGCGCTGTTACGCGTGTTCTCCCGACTCTCCGAGTTCGACCCGGCGCGTGACGCGCTGTCGTGGGCGTTCGGCATCGCCGCCTGGGAGATCCGCAGCGCGCGGCAGCGCGAACGGCGGCGGCGCGAGGAACCGGCCACCGCACTCGCGGATCGCCCGGCCGACGGGCCCGGACCCGAGCAGTCCGCGATCTCGAGCGATCTCGCGGCCGCGATGGACGCGGCGCTCGCGGAACTGGAGCCCGGAGTTGCCGACACGCTATGGCACTACGCGATAGGCACGCGTCCGAGCGGCGTCGCGCCGGCGGCATTCCGCAAGCGCGTGGAACGCGGCCTGGCACGCCTGCGCGAAGCGTGGAGAGGGAAGCATGGCGCTCGCTGAGACGGCATTGCTGAGCCAGGCTCGGACGGCCTACGAGCGCGGCCGCGTCGTCGCCGGACTCCGGAGCGCGATCGTCGTGGCGCCGATGGCCGCGGCGTCGTGGGTCGTGTGCGACCGCCCGGCGGCCACCGCCGCCGGAGCGATCCTGCTCGCAACGGTGGTCACGGCCTGCGTCTGGCGCGGCGGCACCTGGGCGCGCGGCGCGCGGTTGGGATTGTGGGCGGGCCTGCCGCCCCTCGTGCTGCCCCTGTCGGCCCTGCTGGCCGGCCACGTGTGCGGCGCCTCGTTCTGCGCGTACTACCCGGGGCTGTGCCTGGTGGGCGGCGTGCTTGGCGGGGCGCTCGTGACGTGGCTCGCACCGCGCCACGCCGCCTCTCCGGCCGCCGCCGCCGCGGTGGCGATCCTCGCTGGCACCCTCGGGTGTCTCGTTGCCGGCGTCACCGGCATCGTGGTGCTCGTCGGAGGTCTCATCCTGGCCGCCAGCCCCGCGCTCGTCGCGCAGCGGGCGTAGCCGTCAGACTCGCAGGCCGGCCATGATCGCCTTCGCGTACAGGTCCTGCAGACGGGCCAGGCTCCCGGAAGGCAGTTCCAGCAGGCCGCGTTTCAAGATCGGCGCCATCGCCCGGTCTTCGTCGGCGGAAGTGGCCTGGTCGGCCCGCAGCCGGTCGAGATACTCGGCGATCCTCGCCTTCTCCTTCGCGGGAGCGCTCGCGTAGCTGGCCGAGGTGAGGGCCGTCAGCTCCGCCGCTTCCTCTGGCGGCAGCGCAGGCAGCCCGAGGGAGACGAGTCTGAAGGCGCGCTTCACAGCCTGCTCCGCGTTCATCGCCGGCGGGGCGCTCGCGCGGACCAGGTGCTCCGCGGCGGCGGGCGAGAGCAGCGGAGCGTCGCGCGTCACGGCGTCCACGGCCTGCGAGAACTCGCGTGCCCGCGCCGGCGCGATCGCGAAGCCCGCATGCAGCGCGGAGATCGGCCGCGCGGCCGCCGGGTTGCCGTCGTCGGGCACCCAGGCGACCAGCGCGAACCAGGTCCAGCCGCTCCGCCACACCGCCGTTTCGTCGCGGACGCGCCGGCCTGCGGCCTGGCGGTGGACAGTAGCGCCCCGGCCGGTCAGTCCGCCGATCGCAACATCGTGGCGCCCCGCGTTCGCGAGTTCCGCCAGCGTCTGGCGTCGTTGCGTCAGCACGCGCTCGAGGTAGTCGTCGACGCTGACGATGCCGCGCGGCGCCGTTTCGGCCGTGAGGTAGGCGAAGCCGCCGCGCCGCGGCAAGGCGAGCACGAAACGCGCCACGCTGGGCACCGCGACCGCCTGCTGATCGCGCCGCAGCCGCCGCCAGCCCTGGCGGAGCTCGACGGTCGTTCCCAGTTCGGGATCGCGCAGCGTCGGCTCCGCGTCGGCCACCAGGGCCTGCCGCACCCGCGCGTCTTCCTCGCTCTCGACGACCAGGCCGAAGCGGCCCACCGCGTAGCCCCCGCCGAGGATCAGCAGCAGGCTGAGGACGACCGTGAGCCAGGACTCGGAGCCGGAGAGCAGCATGAAGTAGCCCACCAGCAGCAGGAAGGCGGCACCGAGGACGAAGTAGGGCGGCCCGAACGGCACGCCCTTGAGGACCAGGACCACGGCCAGCGGGAATGCAGCGAGGGCCGCCGGAAGTGCCAACACGCGCACGATCCGGCGTCCCCATTTCCAGCCGGGTGCGAGCAGCAGCGCGGCGGCCAAGAGCCCCAGGGCGAGATCGCGCCAGGGCGTGGGATCGAGCTCCGCCAGCCAGCGCTCCGGGTGCCACCAGAAATAGCCGGCGCCCGCGGCCGCGACTACGAGCAGGACCGCCGCGAGCGCGCTTCGCCAGCGCGGCACCTCGGCGGCGACGCTTTCCGCCTCGGCCACCTCGTCCGCGGCAGCCGCTTCCGCCGCGGCGCGGCGCTTGGCGCTCGGCAGGTCCAGGGCCTGGGCCAGCGGCAGCCACTGCTTGGCTCCAGGCTTGAGCACGGGGCTGTCCCGCTTCAGCAGGCCCTGGGTGTACCAGTCCTTGACCGCCTGGAGATCGAGCGAGATGTCGCTGCCGTCTTCGAGCCGGACCTTGTACTGGCGCATGGCCCCCGACGCGTCGTCGTCGCCCCGGCCAAGCACCTCGCGGGCGGTAACGACGCCAGCGCGCGCAGCAGACAGCCCCTTTTCGGGGCTCATGGCGCGCCTGAAGGGATTCGAACCCCTGACCCGCAGCTTAGAAGGCTGCCGCTCTAGTCCAACTGAGCTACAGGCGCGTGCGAAAAGTGTAGCACGCAGCCTCGCGTTCATTGCCCTGAAGTCGGGGACGGCGCGATGCGCCGGTGATATCGTCGGCACCCGACGGAACGGGCGTTGGCGGCCGTACGTACGGGAGTACCAGCAGGCTGATGGCTTGTTTCAAGCCCCTATTGGAGTGACAGTCATGAAGAAGAAGCTGGCCCTGACGGCTGTGGTCTGCGCGCTGGCGGGCCGGGTCCTGGCCCAGGACGCGGCTGCGATCGAGATACCGTTCCAGAAGCACGTGCTGAAGAACGGCCTGACGCTGATCGTCCATGAGGACCGGAAGGCGCCGATCGTCGCGGTGAACATGTGGTACCACGTGGGATCCAAGAACGAGAAGCCGGGCAAGACCGGCTTCGCCCACCTGTTCGAGCACCTGATGTTCAACGGCTCCGAGAACTTCAACCAGGACTACATCAAGGAGATGGAGCGCATCGGCGCCACCGACCTGAACGGCACCACGAACCTCGACCGCACCAACTACTTCCAGAACGTGCCGACGCCGGCACTCGACATGGTGCTGTGGATGGAGTCGGACCGGATGGGGCACCTGCTGGGCGCAGTGGACCAGGCGCGCCTCGACGAGCAGCGCGGCGTCGTGCAAAACGAGAAGCGCCAGGGCGAGAACGAGCCCTACGGCCTGGCCTACGACTTGATCCAGACCAACACCTACCCAAAGGGCCACCCCTACTCGTGGACCACGATCGGTGCGATGGAGGACCTCTCGGCCGCCAGCCTCGACGACGTGAAGGAGTGGTTCCGCACCTACTACGGCGCCGCCAACGCCGTGATCGTCCTGGCCGGCGACATCGGTTTCGAGGACGCGAAGGCGCGGGTCGAGAAGTACTTCGGCGACATCCCGCCCGGCCCGCCGGTGGCGAAGCACGAGGCGTGGGTCGCCAAGATGAGCGGCACCCATCGCCAGACCCTGCAGGACCGCGTGCCCCAGGCGCGCATCTTCAAGGTCTGGAACACGCCTGGCTACGGCACGCCCGACGACGTCGCGCTGGACCTCGCGGCGCGCATCCTCGCGACGGCCGGCAAGACCTCGCGTCTCTACAAGCGGCTCGTGTACGAAGACCAGATCGCGACCCAGGTCGGCGCCGACCAGGACGCTTCCGAGATCGGCGGCCAGTTCTACTTCGACGCCCGGGCGCGGCCGGGCGGCAGCCTGGCCGCGGTGGAGAAGGCGATCGACGAAGAGCTGACGCGCTTCCTGGAGAAGGGGCCGACGGCCGACGAGCTCGAGGCGGCGCGCACCCAGTACCTCGCGGGCTTCACGCGCGGCGTCGAGCGCATCGGCGGCTTCGGCGGCAAGTCCGACGTGCTGGCCCAGAGCCAGGTGTGGGGCGGCTCGCCCGACGCGTATCGGACGCGGTTGCGGCGTACGAAGGAGGCCACGGTCCAGCAGGTGTGGGACGCCGCGAAGCACTGGCTCTCCGACGGCCAGTACGTCCTCACGGTGCACCCATACCCCGAGGTCGCGGCCGACAAAGGCGGCGCCGACCGCAAGCGGCGGCCCGACCCCGGCACGGCGCCGGAGTCCCGGTTCCCGGCGTTCACGCGCAGCACGTTGAGGAACGGCCTGAAGGTGCTGGTGGCCGAGCGCCACGCGGTCCCGGTCGTGAACTTCAGCCTCCAGCTCGACGCCGGGTATGCGTCCGATCAAGGCGGCCTTCCCGGGACGGCCAAGCTCGCGGCCGACATGATGGACGAGGGCACCAAGACCCGCAGCTCCCTCGACATCAGCAGCACGCTGGTGCGCCTGGGCGCGACGCTCGGCACCGGCGCCAACCTCGACATGACCAGCGTGACGCTTTCGGCGCTGAAGGCCAACCTCGACAAGTCGCTGGACGTGTTCGCGGACGTGATCCTGAACCCGGCGTTCCCGGAGAAGGACTTCGAGCGCCTGAAGCGGCAGCAGCTCGCCGCCATCGACCAGGAGAGCGTCACTCCGGTGTCGCTGGCCCTGCGCGTGCTGCCGAAGATCGTCTACGGTCCCCAGCACGCCTACGGCGTGCCGCTGACGGGCTCCGGCAGCAAGGCCTCGGTCGCGAAGATCGCGCGCGAGGCGGTGGTGCAGTGGCACTCCGCCTGGATGAAGCCCGGCAGCGCGACGCTGCTGGTGGTCGGCGACACCAGCGCGGCCGAGATCGTGCCGAAGCTCGAAGCCGTGTTCGCCGGCTGGAAGGCTGGAGAAACTCCGAAGAAGAATCTGGCCAGTGTCGCTCCGAAGCCGAAGCCCGAGGTCTACATGCTGGACCGGCCCGGCGCTCAGCAGTCGCTCATCATCGCGGGGCACGTCGCGGCTCCGAAGGCCAATCCCGACGAGGCCGCCATCGAGACCATGATGGGGGTGCTGGGCAGCAACTTCGGCTCCCGCATCAACCAGAACCTGCGCGAGGACAAGCACTGGTCCTACGGTTCCTTCGGTTTCCTGATCGACGCCCGCGGCCCGCGCCTGTTCGTGGCCTACGCGCCGGTCCAGTCGGACAAGACGAAGGAGTCTGCGGCCGAGGTGTTGAAGGAGCTGAAGGGCATCCGGGGCGAGAAGCCGGTGACGCCCGCCGAAGTGAGCGACTCCAAGAACAACCTGACCCTGACCCTGGCCGGCCAGTGGGAGACCGGAAGCGCGGTTGCCGGCTCGCTGGCCGAGATCGTCCGCTTCGGCTTCGACGACCGCCACTTCGACGGCTACGCGAAACGCATCAACGCGCTCACGCTCGACCAGGTCCGGGCGACCGGCAAGTCCGCGGTGGACAGCGACCACCTGGTGTGGGTGATCGTCGGCGACCGGGCGAAGATCGAGGCCGGGATCAGGGAGCTGAACCTGGGCGAGATCAGGATCATCGACGCAGACGGGAACCCGGCGCCTTAGCCGCCACGCCAGGGGAGCGCTGCGTCCCGCGCGGGCTGCGCAGCTCGCGCGGCGGCGCTCCCAGCTCCCGGCGCACGAAGCGGGGGTCGGCGAAGCCGAGGCGGTCGGCCACCTGGGCCGCGCCCAGGCCGCTGTACAGCAGCAGCCGCCGGGCCTCGAGGGCGACGCGCGCGCGAAGCGCAGCAGGAAGGCGCGGCGCTCGGAGCGCGTCAGCCGCAGGGCGGCGCTGGGCCGGCTCTGCAGGAAGTACGGCCAGCGCTCGAGGAAGCGTGCGTCGCTGAAGGCCTCGCTGACGAAGTCCTCGGTGAAGAACAGGCAGGCCCCGTCCAGGCCCCTGACCCGCCATTCGCGCAGCTCTCCCGGACGCGTGAAGAACACGGCACCCGGAGACACCTGGAACGCCCCGCCCGCGATCCCCGAGGTGCGCGGCCAGCGCACCATGGTCGTGCTGGAGTTCGCGCCGAAGGGCGAGGGCCGCACCCGCATGACCTTCACCCACCAGGGTTGGGGAGACGGCGAGGTGGGACAGGGCCTACGACTACTTCGATCGCGCCTGGGCGGCCGTCGTGCTGCCTCGCCTGGTGCACCGCTTCGAGCGTGGACCCATCGACTGGAAGGCGGCGCCCGAGCTGGGCCCGGTCGCGTCCAGCCTGAAGCGTCAGCTCGTCAGCCAGCCCTGAGAGACGAAGCGAGCAAGCACCGGGCATTGGGCAGACAATGGAGGCATGCCGCTCGCCTCAATGTTTTGGATACTGCTCGCCGCGAGCAGCGGGGCCAACGCCCGCGAGGCGATCGTGGGCCTGCCCTGCGAAGGCTGCGAAGCCGTCTTCGAGGGCCTGCCGGAGCAATTGACTGCCCACGCGCGCATCGCGCCGCAGGGCGAGCCCGGAGAGGCCATGACAGTCACGGGCCGCGTCTACGGCCCGGATCGGAAACCGCGAGCGGGCGTCATCGTCTACGCGTATCAGACCAACGTGCGCGGGGTCTACCCGCCGCCCGCCCGGCCGCAAGGCCGCGCCTCGGATCGCCATGGCCGCCTGCGCGCTTGGTCCCTGTCCGGCGCCGACGGCCGCTACACCTTCGAGACGATTCGCCCCGCGAGCTATCCGTCCCGAGACGTGCCCGCGCACATCCACATGCACGTCGTCGAACGCGGCTGCGCGAGCTACTACATCGACGACGTCGTGTTCACCGACGACCCGCTGCTGACGCCCGACCAGCGCCGGCAGCACGCGCGCGGACGCGGCGGGAAGGGTGTCGCGACGCCCGTCCAGGAAAACGGGCGCTGGCGCGTCACGCGGGACATCGAGTTGGGCGCGCAGATTCCCGGCTACCCAGCCTGCGGCGGATTGTGAGGCATCTCACAACCGGAGGCCGAACCCTGGCGTAGGGTGGGCTTTTCTCTGAACAGGGATCGATAGTTGGATCCCGGGAGCGCAGGATTCATGTGGAACAAGCGTGACGACGAAGTTGTCCCGGGCCGGCCGGCGACGACCCCGATGCCCCCCGCTCCGATGCCCGCGCCGGGCGAGTCGTTCCCCGGCGCCGCCATCGGACCGTCCATCTCGATCGTCGGTGAGCTGACGGGAGACGAGGACCTGACCATCCTCGGACGCGTCGAGGGCACGGTGCACCTGCCGAAACACAGCGTGACGATCGGACGTACCGCCAGGGTCTCCGCCGACATCCGGGCCAAGGCCGTGAGCGTCGAGGGCGAGGTGAAGGGCAACCTGCTGGCCGCGGAGCAGATCCTGATCCGCAAGACGGCCACGATGCTCGGCAACCTCTCGGCCCCGCGGGTCGGCCTCGAGGACGGCTGTCGCTTCAAGGGTAGCGTGGACATGGAGTCTGCGGCCGCCGCGCGGAGTGCCCCCGAGATCAGCGCCAGGCCCAGCGACGGCCCCAGGCCGCAAGGCCCCGGTCCGGTAGTGGCCAAGCCATTGCCGCCGCCGCCGCCGCGGCCTTGACGGCATGAGCTGGTTCTCGCGGTCGCAAGCGGAGCCCTGCCCGCCGCCCGCGTCGTCGAGCCACCGCTCGCTGGCCCTGGGCCCGCTGCTCTCGGGGTTGCACCCGGAGTCGCGTCACGCCGTGCTCGATCTCGGCCCGCCCATGGGGCACAACCTGGAGCTACTCGCGGCGCTCGGCTGCCGCATCCGCATCACCGACCTGTTCCGCTCGCTCGCGTCCGAGACGCTCGAGGCTCGGGAGCCCCAGGCGTGCCGGGCGCTGTTCGAGCGCCTGCTGCCCCTGGACGTCGGCGAGCGCTTCGACGCGGTCCTGATGTGGGACCTGTTCGACTACCTGCGGCTCCACGAGGCCGCGGCGCTCATGGCGCGCATCACGCCGGCCTGCGCCCCGCGCGCCGTGATCTTCGGCCTCGTCTCCACGCTGCACCAGATCCCGGCCACGCCGCTGCGTTACCGGATCGACGACCGCGAGACCCTGTACTCGACCGGGCCCCGCGAGCCGCAGCGCCCGGCCCCGCGCCACACCCAGCCCGAGCTGGTGCGGCGCATGCCGGGGTTCAAGGTCAAGGCCAGTTACATCCTTCGCCACGGCGTGCAGGAGTACCTGTTCGAGCGGGCCCCGTCCTAGGCATGCGGCCCTCGCGGCGTCACCTTGACGGGCCGTGGTCCCGGTCGTACCGTGGCCGGATGCGCAACTGCATCGTCGTTCTCGCGCTGGCCACGGCCATGGCGGCCGGCGCCTGCTCCAAGCCCGAGCCCAAGCTGACTCGCCAGGACGTCCTGCCGCTCTTGCAGCAGGAGGCCAAGAAGATGAAGGCGGACGGCGAGAAGGTGCCCGACGCCGGGGTCAAGGCGACCTGGACGATCGTCGCCGTGGACGTGGTGGAGCAGCCGGGCAACGCGGCGCAGCCCTTCTCCGGCAGCGTGCGCATCAAGATCGAGAGCGCGACCCACGCCCTCGAGGGCCCCTCGACCCAGGCCTTCGAGAAGAAGTTCGACTACGTGTACGACGCGGCGCAGAAGAAGTGGCTGTTCAAGATGTGATCCCCGTCCGGGAGAGGCTCTCCGGGGAGGCTTAGGCTGGCGGCGCTAGGTCCAGTTGCCGGAACGGGCAGGTTTGTCGTGATGGACGACCATGCATCGAAAGGGATGATGCTCCCCGAGGCGAGCACTTCGGCGTAGCCGCTGAGGCTTTTCGACATAGGTTCCTGAAGGGGCCGGACGGGGAATCGTAGCAACAATCCGGCTCACAAGGGTCGGGGGAGGGGTGCGACAGCGTCACGCCCTGGCGACGTGGTTGCCTCGCGGTTGCCGGAGCCATTTCATCCTCGTGAAAACGGGGCCGCCGAGCGCGGCTACCTGGCCGCTCTGCTGTAGGCTGGAAAGGTTGGTCGGGGCGGCCGGATTTGAACCGGCGACCACCTGCGCCCAAGGCAGGTGCGCTACCAGGCTGCGCTACGCCCCGATGCGGCTCTTCTCGCGAGCGAAATTGTACTGCGGACCCCTCGCGTCCGCCCGAAGGCGCCGCGTCTAGAATGAGGCGTGTCCGAAGGGCGCGACGACGAGCCTGAGTCCGACGGGCCCGTGGCCGAGCGCCGCGAGAAACCTTCGGGGCCGTCGCCGTTCGACACGCGCGACATCGCCTTCCTCGACGACCTGACGGGCCTCTCGAACCGCCGTTTCGCCAACCGGCTGCTCGAAGACGACTGGCCGGCGTTGCTCGAGCGCTACGGCGAGCTGTCCCTGATCCTGATCGACCTCGACGGGTTCAAGGAGGTCAACGACGTCTACGGCCACGCGGCGGGCGACGAGATCCTGAAGGTCGTGGCCGGGCTCCTGCGCCAGCACTTCCGCCAGGAAGACCTCGTGGCGCGCTACGGTGGAGACGAGTTCCTCGTGGCCCTGCCGGGCGCAGGCCAGGACTCGGCGGCCGCCCTGGCCGACCGGGCGCGGGCCGCCGTGGACGCCACCGCCTTCTCCACGGCCCCGAACGGGACGAAGATCGCGACGCCGCTGTCCTTCAGCATGGGTGTGGCGGCGTCTCCGGCGGACGGCAACGTGGGCACCGCCGTGGTCGCGGCCGCGGACCGCCGCCTCTACGAAGACAAGCGCGCGCGCACGCGCCGCCGACGGCCTGGCCGGATCCGCCCGCTGGCCTGGTCGCTGTTGATCCTGGCGGCCCTGGTGGCGGGCGCCCTGCTCGGACCCTGGCTTCGCGAGACGCAGGCGCCCCTCGTCCAGGCGCCGGCGATCCGGCCGCGGCGCTCGGTGGCGGTGCTCGGCTTCAGGAACCTCTCGGGGCGACCCGAGGCGGCCTGGCTGTCCACGGCCTTCGCCGAGATGCTCTCAGCGGAGCTGGCGGCGGTCGAGACGCTGCGCCTGATCCCCGGCGAGAGCGTGGCTCGCGCACGGGTCGATCTCGCCCTGCCCGAGATCGACACGCTGGCCGAGGACACGCTGCGCCGCGTGCGAACCCGGCTCGGCACCGACGTCGTGGTGCACGGGTCCTATCTCGATGCCTCGGCCGATGGGGGGAGGCAGATCCGGCTGGACGTGCGGTTGCAGGACGCGAAGAGCGGCGACGCCATCGGCGTCGTGTCCCAGAGCGGAACGCCCGCCGAGCTGCTCGAGATCGTGGCCAAGGCCGGCGCCGGCCTTCGACAGGCCCTGGGCGCGTCGGCCCTGGCCCCCGCCGCCGTGGCCGAGGTCAGCGCGGCGCGGCCAGGCACCACCGACGCGATCCGGCTGTACGCGCAGGGCCTCGACCGACTGCGCCTGTTCGACGCGCTGCATGCCCGCGAGCTGCTCGAGCGCGCTTCCGCGGCCGATCCTGACTGGCCCCTCGCCCACTCGGCCCTGGCCGAGGCGTGGATGGCCCTCGGCTACGACGGCCGGGCCAAGGAAGCGGCGCAGCGTGCCTTCGAGCTCTCGGGAAATCTGCCGCGTGAGGAGCGGCTCATGGTCGAGGCGCGCTATCGCGAGGCGGCGGCCGAGTGGGACGCGGCGATACGCATCAACGCGACCCTGTTCCGCCTCGCGCCCGACGACGTGGACCACGGCCTGTCCCTCGCCCGCGTCCAGCGCCTGGCCGGCAGGGAAGCCGAGGCCCGCGCCACCCTCGTGATGCTGCGCCGGCTGCCGCCCGCCCTCTCGAAGGATCCGCGCATCGACATCGCGGAGGCCGAAGCCACCAAGGATTTTGCGTCCTCGCAGAAGGCCGCCGCCCGCGCAGGGGCGACGGCACGTGCCCAGGGCGCGCGCTTGTTCCTGGCGCGGGCAAGGCTGCTCGAAGCGTGGGCGCTGGGCGAGCAAGGCCGCTACGTCGAGGCGACGGCCGCGGCGCAGGAGGCGCGCCAGATCTACGCCGAGGCCGGCGACCGCGGCGGCCTGGCCCGCGCGCTCAATCGCATGGCTACGGTGCGGCCGAACCAGGACGACCTGGCCGCGGCTCGGGCGACGTACGAAGAGGCCGCCGCGATTTCCCGCCAGGTGGGAGACCGGCGCTGGACCGCCCTCGTCCTCAACAACCTCGCCCTCACCTACTCGGACACCGGGGATTTCGCGCGGGCACGGCCGCTCTACGAGGAGGCTCTCCGCTTCGCGCGCGAGGTGGGCTCGCTGCGCGCGGTCACGATCGTGGTCACCAACCTGGGCCGCGACCTGAACAACCTGGGCCGCCCTGCCGAGGGCCGGGTTTTCCTGGAGGAAGCGCTCGCCGGCTATCGCAAGATAGCCGACCGCGGCAGCGAGGTCTACGCCCTCAACAACCTCGGCAACTCCGCAATGAGTCTCGGGGACCTGGACCTGTCACAGCGGCTGTACGAGGAGGCGCTGCCGATCTCCGCAGAATCGGGGGAGCGGCGGATCCGCGCCTACACCCTGGTGGACCTGGGCGAGATCCACTACTGGCGGGGCAACCTGTCCGAGGCACGACGCTACCTCGACGAGTCCCTGGCTCTGCGCCGGGAGCTCGGCGTCAACCTCGACATCGCCGAGGGCGAGCTCTGGGTGGCGCGCCTCGCACTCGAGGAGGGGGATGCGAAGGCCGCCGAATCCCTGGCCCGGGAGGCGGCGCAGGTATTCGAGAAGGAGAAGGGCTCGACCCAGTGGTCGGCGCGGGCGCTCCTGGCGCTGGCTCTCCTCGGCCAAGGCCGCGGCGACGAGGCCGCGGCAGCCATAGCACCCGCCAGCGAGGCCGCGCCTCGCCTCCAGCACGCCCTGATCCGCCTCGCGGTCCGAACGGCCGAGGGTCGCGTGCTGGTGGCGAGCGGCCGGGGCGCGGAAGGTATCCGCAAACTCGAGGCCGCGGTCGGGGAAGCCGCCCGGCTCGGCCTCGTTCCCGAGTCCTTCGTCGCGCGGCTCGCTCTCGGCGAGGCGCGGCTGCGCCAGGGCCAGGCCGGCGCCCCACGCGACGCCCTGCGCACGCTGGCGAAGGACGCCGAGGCGCGCGGGTTCCTGCTGGTCGCCCGGCGGGCGGCTGCGGCTGCAGGGCCGACCTAACTCCGCGCCCATGGCCCTCCGAGATCTCTTGCTCGCAAGCCAGAACGCCGGGAAGCTGGCCGAGATGCGGAAGCTCATGGACGAGCTGCCGTTCCGCGTGCTGGGACCGAAGGACGTCGGCTTCCACGCTGCGCCCGAAGAAACGGGCACGACCTTCTGCGAGAACGCGGCGCTCAAGGCGCGCCACTATTCGACCCGCTCCGGGCTCCTGACCGTGGCCGACGACTCGGGCCTCTCCGTCGATGCGTTGAACGGAGAGCCCGGGCTCTATTCGAGCCGTTTCGGCGGCCCGGGCGCCAGCGACGCCGATCGCAATCGGCTGCTGCTCGCGAAGCTATCGGGCGTGGCCGAGCAAGCGCGCGGCGCGCGCTTCACGAGCTGCGTCGCGCTCGCGCGGGCAGGCGACGTGCTGTTCGAGGCCCAGGAGATCGTGCGGGGGCGCATCGCTCCCGAGCCGCGAGGGTCGAACGGCTTCGGCTACGACCCGATCTTCTTCTATCCACCCTTCGGAAGGACGTTCGGCGAGGTGCCGCCGGAGGAGAAGGATCGCGTCAGCCATCGCGGCAAGGCCTTCGCCCGGCTGCGCGACTTCCTGGCGGGCTTTGCCGTTTGCTGAGGGCTGACAGCTGACAGCTACGCCTTCGGCTTCTTCAGATCGAAATCCCCGAGCGCCTTCTTCTGCAGGCCGATCAGCTCCTGGATGCCCTTGTGCGCCGCGGCCAGCAGCTTCTGCATCTCGTCGTCGCTGAACGGCGTCTTCTCGGCCGTGCCCTGGATCTCGACGAACAAGCCGCGGCCGGTCTTGACGATGTTCATGTCCACCTCGGCCTTCGAGTCCTCTTCGTAGGCGAGGTCGAGCAGGATCTGGCCGTCCAGCCGGCCCACCGAGGTGGCCGCCACGCAGTCGATCACGGGCAGCTCCACAAAGGCGCCCTGGCCCTTGAGATGGCGCAGCGCTTCGACCAGGGCCACGTAGGCGCCAGTGATGGACGCCGTGCGCGTGCCGCCGTCGGCCTGGATCACGTCGCAGTCGACCCACAGCGTGCGCTCTCCGAGCGCAGCGAGGTCCACCACCGCGCGCAGGGAGCGGCCGATCAGCCGCTGGATCTCGTGGGTGCGGCCCGACGGCGCGCCCTTCACGACCTCGCGCTGGCTGCGGGTGGAGGTGGCGCGGGGCAGCATGCCGTACTCGCAGGTGATCCAGCCTTCGCCCTTGCCCTTCAGGAACTGCGGCACACGCTCCTCGACGCTCACGGTGCACAGGACCTTGGTGTCGCCGACCTCGATCAAGGCCGAACCCTCGGCGTGCTTGTTGAAGCGGGGCGTGATGGCGATCTCGCGCAGCTCGTCGTACTGCCGGCCGTCGAAGCGCGGCCCGGCGCCCTTCTTGCCGAGCACGGCGGGGTCGATCTTCAGCTTGAAGTCCCCGATGCGGAAGCTCATCGCGAGCCCGCCTGGGCCACGCCGGTCTCGACGGCTTCGAGTCCGTAGAGCCTGCGATAGTGCTGCCGGTTGGCCAGCACGGTCATCACGTAGTGGCGCGTCTCGCTGAAGGGAATGCTCTCCACGAACTCCTCGTCGGAAATGTCGGGACGCCCGGCGGTCCAGGCGTCCACGCGGTGGGGACCGGCATTGTACGCGGCCAGCACCCGCTCCACCCGGCCGCCGAAACGTTCCAGCAACTGGCGCAGGTAGCGCGTGCCGAAGTCCAGGCTGATTCCCGGGTTCAGCAGGTCGCTCGTGCGGTAGCGCACCCCGAGCTGCCGGGCCAGGGCCCGCCCGGTCGGCGGGATCACCTGCATCAGGCCCCGCGCGCCCGCGGCGCTGACGGCTCCCGCGTCGAAGGTGGACTCCTGGCAGATCAGGCCAGCCACGAGCGCAGGGTCGAGGCCCTCCTCGGCCGCCTTCTGGCGCAGGAGCTGGTCGAACTCGAGGGGGAACAGGATGCGCCAGGCGTCGTCGGGCAGGCCCGCGCCGGCCTCGGAGACCCACTCGGGGTAGGCGCGCTTCATCGAAACGATAGCCGGCCGCAGGCGTCCGCGCCGCGACTCCACGAAAGCCCGCGTGGCCTGCACGATGGGTGAGGCCGGCAGGCGCCCGAGCTCCGCGTAGGCCTCGTCCAGTCGCTCGATGAGCAGGAGCTGGCGCACGCGCGTGAGCTGCGGCTCGGGGACGTGGGCGCTGGGGTCCGGTGGCGCGACTGGCGGCGGCGGTTCCGGGACGGGTCCGCGAGGCACGCGCAACAGGGCCTCCGCGGCGCGCTGGCCGTGATAGGAGCTCTTGAAGCGGCCGACGACCTCCTGGAACAGCGCACGCGCGCCGGCCGTGTCGCCCAGCGTCTGCTTCGCGCGCGCGGCCCAGTACAGCATGCCGGCCGTGTAGCTCGTCACCGGCCTGCGGCGCGCGACCTCCTCGAGGGTTCGCGCGGCGTCGGCATGGCGTCCGCCGCGGTAGTCCCCCCAGCCCACACGCCAGGCCGCACGGTCGGCGTAGCGGCCGTTCGGATGCTCGAGCAGCAGGCGGCGGTAGTAGGGCAGCGCCTCGTCGTCACGGGCGTCCTTCTGGTAGTGGTTGGCGAGGGCGAGCAGGGCTTCCTCGGCCCAGGGCGTGCCGGCGAAGAGCTCGGCCACGCTCTCGTACCCGTCGGGCGCTCCGCCGCGGGCCACGGCGATGCGCGCCCGGTAGAACGCGGCCTCGGCGGAGTGGGGCGAGTCCGCCGGGATCCCGCGCAACTCGGCGTCGGCCTCCCGCGTGCGCTTCTGCATCAGGTAGGCGCGCCCCAGTTTAACGCGCACGCGATCGGCGTCCGCGGGCGCCAGCGGGCGCGCCTTGAGGGCGCGCAACTCCGCGGCCGCCGAGCTCCACTGGGAGGACTCGAAGATCGCCAGGGCCGTCGCGATGTCGCGCGCGTCGCGTTCCTCGCGGGTTCGCGGCGGGAGCTGCGCTGCCAGGGCTCGCAGCCGCGCTTCGGCCGCGCGCCTTTGGGGCGACGCGGGGAACTCGCGCTCCAGCTGGTCGAAGGCCGCTGCGGCCGCCTTCGGGTCGCGCAGCTTTTCGCGAAGCGCGCCGATCTCGAGCAGCGCACGCGCCTCCTGGCCGGCGCAGGAGCCGAGGGCCCGCTGCAGGGCGGCCTGGGCCGCCGCCAGCTCCACAGCGGCCTCCAGGCGCTCGGCCGCGCGGAACAGCGCCGGGCAGGCGAGCGGACCTTCGGGGAGTGCGTCGGCGACCGCCAGGTACGCCTGGCCCGCCACCGGGTCCTTGTTCTCCTCCAGCGCGCGCGCGATTCCGAAGAGGGCGTGGTCGAAGAGGGGCGAGGTCGCGACGTCGGGGTGCCGCAGGACGGCGAGGGCCTCCTCGTGCCGGCCTGCGTCCACGAGCGCCAGGCCCGCAGCCACTCGCGCCAGCGAGGCGGGCGCCGTGCCGGGCGCGGCATCGGCCAGCGCGAGCAGCGCCCCGGAAGCGCCGTGGGGTCCCGCGAAAGCGGACCTGGAGATGGCGTCGCGGATCGCGGCTTCGGCGGCGCCTTTTGGGCTCGCCTCGATCCAGTAGGCGCGGGGCGCGGCTAGGACAGGAAGTGGGACGAGGCTGACGACGACGACGGACGCCCGGAGGAACACGCGTGCCAGGGGATGCTGACGCCCCTCCTCACATCGGGCCGAGGGCGCTCGAATCGCCACCGGCCAGGATCCTCACCAGCTCGTCCACGAAGTAGTTCGTCGAGTCCTTCAGCTTGGGCGACACGCGCTCCTTGTACATGGCGCGGCCGCGCTCGATGTCGTCCTTGAGCCGCTCGTACAGGTCCTTCTGGCGCCTGCCCTCGGCGACCTTGGCCTCGTTGTAGAGCTTGATCTCGCTCACCACCAGGCGCGCGAAACGCTTGGCGTCGTCGTGGGCTTTCTGCTCCTCGGGAGCAACGGCCGCCGGCGCCGGAGCAGCCGCCGCGGGGCGCGCGGCTGGCGGCGCTGGCGCCGCGGGGCGGGCGGGCGCCGCGGGGGCAGCCTTGAACATGAGGGTGCCCGACTCGGCCTCGGCCGCCGGCGGCGGGGGCGGCGGCGCGGGGCGGGCGGCCGCGGGTGCCGCCTTGAACATCACGGTTCCCGACCCGACGTCGTCGGAGGCAGCCAGCGGCGGAGGCGCAGCCGGCCGTGGGGCCGCAGCCACGGGCGGGCGATCCGTCCCCGGGCTGAGCGTGGTGCGCGCGCCGGCTGGTGCCGCGGCGGGCTTGGGGGCCGCGGAGAGCAGGTCGATGTTCTTCGCCGCGAACAGCACCAGGATCTCGACCAGGGCGGCTTCGCTCGCCGAGATCTCGTCCTGCTGCGAGTCGCAATACAGGATCGCGGCCAGCTTGTCGCGCTGCAGCAAGAGCGGCACCGCCATGATGGCCTGGGGCTGGCCGCCCAGGCGCGCCATGGCCTGGGCAGTGCCGGGCGTGTGGCTCAGGTGGCCGCGCATCGCCTGGCGCGAATGGGACACGTTGCGGAACACCGTGTCGCCGGCCAGCGGGATGTTCACCTGCTTGACCGCGTCGCCCGGCTCGATGCCGCGCGAGTACCAGCCGATGGCGCTGGGACCCTTCACGATGAACATCGCAGTGCGCTCGGCGTACTGCGAGACCTCGTTCACGAGGTAGGTCAACACCTCGGAGAGGCTCGTGCCCTTCTCGATCTCGGCCAGGGACGCCTTGAGACGATCCATTCCCGGGCCGGAGGGCGCGGGCGGCGCGGCGGCGACAGCCTCGGCCATGGCCTGACCAATCGCGGCTTCGTCGATCTTCTCGTCGTAACGAGCCACGGACTCTGACAGCTCGTCGAGGCTGCGGACGAAATTGCCCTGTTGCTCCTGGATCTGGCGCTGGATTCCAACCACCCAGTTCGCCATCTGCTGGTTGATCAGCGCGAGCGCTCTTGCCTTGAGGTCGTCTTCCAGGCTCATCTCCACCCTCGACGGTTGCGTCGAAATCACGGCCGCATCGGGACTTACGCTGCGTTCCCGGGATTATGGGGGATGCCCTCCGAGTCTGTCAATTTTCGCGCTTGCGGACCCGGCAGGCCCGTGCCGCGGACTAAACTCCGCGCCATGTATCGCCTGCGGCTGGATCCGTGGGCGCCCGAGTACGAGGGCGCCTTGGGCCTCGTCGAGAACGAGGCGGCCGAGGTGCTTGTCGAGCTGGACGTCGAACCCGTAGCCTGGGGCGCCCTCCGCCCGCGCTCGCTCGTCCCCGGCTGCATCGCCTTCATCGACGGCGTGAGGCGCGTCGAGCATCGGCTCCACGTCGAGGCGGTCGGGCGCTCGTACCACGGCCTGCTCGGGTCCCTGGGCGTCGGCGCCGCGGAGGCGCGTGATCGCGTGCGCGTGACCGAGACGCGCGTAGAGCGGCTGGCCTGCATCGGCGGCGGCCTTGCGATCGACGCGATCCCGCTGGTATTCGGCCGGACGCAGCTCGAGTTCCAGCCGGTATCGGTGCCGGAGAACACGCCCATGGCGCCCCTGCAGGCCCTGCAGAGCGCCATGCGGCGGGCCGAGGCGGATCTCGCCAGGGCGGCCGAGGCCGACCTCGTGGTGCTCGACGGCCCGCTCACCCACGCCGACCGAGTGCGCGGGCCCGTGGTCGGCTTCGTGAAGCGGCTGCTGCAGCGCTACCTGCCCGCCGAGCGCGAAGCGCTGCTGCCCGGCCTCGCGCCGGGCGAGCGCACCCCGCTGTTCTCGATCCTCGATCCTTCCGGCCGCCGGCCGCGCTACTCGTGCTACATGCGTCTCGCGCACGGCCGGCCCATCGAATCTGGCCTCGCGGGCCTGGCGCGCCTCGAGATCCCCGGGTCGCTGGGGCTCGCCGAGGCGCGGCGCGTCGCCGACCTGGCGACGGCCCATCTGCCTCGCTTCGCGTCCGATCCGGTTCACGACCCGCGCGCGCCGCAGAACCTGTATCCGCTGGGCGGCCTCGAGAACGAGCTGCGCCGGCGCCTCGGCGACACGCTGGTGATCCGGCGCGCGATCGAGGCTCGGCTGATGCGGGAGGTGGCGTGAGCGCCGTCATCGGCCGCGTGCTCGGCACCCAGGACGCCATGCCCCTGGAGTTCTGGCTGGCCGTCGAAGAGGGCCAGTACGTCCAGCTCGACGACGTGGTGCTCGTCGAGACCAGCCTGCCCGACGGCCAGACGATCCGTCTCTACGGCATCGTGGACATGGTGCGCGCCCGCCACGAAGGGGCGAAGTTCGATTCCGACGTGTTCCTGATCGAAAGCGGGGTGCTGCCGGCCACCACGGCGCAGGCGGCCCACGTTCGCGTCACGCGCGTCGAGCCCGAGATCTTCGTGCCGCCGCTGCCGGGCCGGCCGGTCCTGCGCGCGGCCGGTGTGGACCGCGACCAGGCGCTGTTCTTCGACGCCATGGAGCGCCGCTTTCCCATCGGCCTCTCGCGCGACGGCGAGCCCGTGTTTGCGAACCTCGACTTCGTCGACGGCAGCCGCGGCGCCCACGTCAACATCTCGGGCATCTCGGGCGTCGCGACCAAGACCAGCTACGCGACGTTCCTGCTCTTCAGCCTGTTCAAGAGCGGAGCGCTGGGCGGCGAGGCCGCCAACAGCCACGCGATCGTGTTCAACGTGAAGGGCGAGGACCTGCTGTTCCTCGACAAACCCAACACCCGCCTGGACGCCCGCGCGCGCGAGGACTACGCGCGGCTGGGCCTGCGGCCGGGTCCCTTCGAGAGCGTGCAGATCCTGGCGCCCGTCAGGGGCGCGGAAAAGGAGCGTCTACCCGATACCGGCAGCCGCACCGACGGGGGCGTCGTGGCGTTCTTCTGGACGCTGCGCGAGCTCGCGTCGCACGGCCTTCTGCGCTTCCTGTTCGCTGAGGCCGACGACGCCCAGAGCCAGCTCGCCTTCGTGGTGGACCAAGTCGAAGCGAAGCTGCGGCACGCCGCGGGAGAGGAGGGCGAGGCCAAGGACCCGTGGATCGCCATCGAGGGGCGGCGCATCGAAAGCTTCGACGCGCTGGTGGAGCGGCTCACCGAGCGGTCCGACGACGAGCTGCCCAGCCTGGTCGAGAAGTGGGCGGTGCGCGCGGCGCCGGGAACGGTAGCGGCCTTCGAGCGCCGGCTGCGGGCGGCGGCGCGACACGTGGGCCACCTGATGCGCGGCAAGGACGTCGGTCAGCGCGAAAAGCACCGTCTCGACTGGACGCGGGCCCAGCTCAGCGTCGTGGACATCCACAACCTGCACGACCGCGCCAAGCGCTACGTGGTGGGCGCCCTGCTGACGCGCATGTTCGAGGAGAAGGAGACGCTCGGCACGTCGCGCCCGCTGGTGTTCGTGGTGCTGGACGAGCTGAACAAGTACGGCCCGCGCGACGGCTCCGGCCCGATCAAGGAAGTGCTGCTCGACATCTCCGAGCGTGGCCGCAGCCTGGGCATCATCCTGGTGGGCGCGCAGCAGACGGCCAGCGAGGTGGAGGGCCGCATCGTTGCCAACGCGGCGCTGCGCGTGGTGGGCCGCCTCGACCTGGCCGAGGCCGAGAAGCCCGAGTACGGCTTCCTGAGCGCCGCCGGCCGCGGCCGCGCCGGGATCCTGAAGCCCGGCACCATGATCGTGCAGCAACCCGAGATCCCCAGCGCGCTCCTCGTGCGCTTTCCGTTCCCGGCCTGGGCGACGCGGAAGTCCGAAGCCACCGTGGCCGCCGGCAAGGACGTGTTCCGCGCCTTCGACGACGAGGGCTGATGCGCTTCCTCCACACCGCGGATTGGCACATCGGCAAGACGCTGCGCGGGCGCTCGAGGAACGAGGAGTTCGCCGCCGCCTTGGACCAGGTCGCCTCGATCGCCCGGGAAGCGAAGCTGGACGCGGTGCTGGTGGCGGGCGACATCTTCGACTCGCCAGCACCGCCGCCCGAAGCCGAACGCCTGGTCTACGATTTCCTGGCGCGCCTCATGGCCGAGGGCATCCCGGCGGTCCTGATCGCGGGCAACCACGACCACCCGAAGAAGCTCGCCGCGCTCGCGCGCCTGCTCGAGGGCCTGCGCATCCACATCCGGCCCGAGGTGCGGCGGCCCGACGACGGCGGCGTGGTCGGCCTCCAGAGCCGCGATGGCCGGCATGAGGCTCGAATCGCCGTACTGCCATTCGTCCCCGAACGTCGCGTGTTCGACGCCTGCGCCGTAATGGGGGACTCGAAGGACTGGTACGAGAAGTACGCCGAGGCCATCGAGCAACTGCTGCGCGCCCTGACCGCAGGCCTCACGCCCGCCACCGTGAACCTGGTGCTGGCCCACGTCCTGGTCTCGGGCGCCCAGTTCGGGAGCGGCGTGCGGCCGTTGCACCTGGGTGCGATCTACGGGCTCAACGCGCAGCAGCTCCCGTCGAACGTCCAGTACATCGGCCTCGGCCACTTGCACCGTCCGCAGGAGATCCTGGCGCCCTCGAAGACCTGCTACGCGGGCTCGCTGATCGAGCTCGATTTCGGAGAGAAGGAGCAGGACAAGCGCGTGGTGATCGTGGAGGCCGAGCCCGGCGGCGCCGCGCGCCTGGAGTCGGTGCCGCTGACGGCCGGCCGCCGCCTGCGCGACGTGGCCGGCAACCTCGACGAGCTGCAGAAGCTGGCCAGAAGCGTGGGCGACGACTACCTGCGCGTCACGGCGCGCGTGGTGGCGCCGCTGCCGGGGCTTTCGGAACAGGTGAAGGAGCTTTTCCCCAACGCCCTCGCGGTGACGGTCGAGTACCCGCGAGAGACGCCCGCGACCCCGAGCACGCCGGGCCTGCGCAAGCTCAGCCCCGAGCAGCTCTTCGGCGACTACTGTCGCAAGCGCAACGGGGCCGAGCCGTCGGACGAGCTGATGGGTCTGTTCCGCCGCCTCCACGAGGAAGCGTCGCAGGCATGAGGCCGCGCCACCTGGAGATCGAGGGCTTCACTGCGTTCCGCGAGAAGGTCGCGATCGACTTCGACGGCCTGGACCTGTTCGCCATCACCGGGCCCACCGGTGCAGGCAAGTCTTCGCTGCTCGACGCCGCGATCCTCGCGCTCTACGGCCAGGTGCCCCGCGTCTCCAAGGAGTACAAGCAGCTCATCAGCCACGGGGCCGAGCGCATGAGCGTGCGCCTCGACTTCAGCGTGGGGGAGCGCGCCTATCGCATCGCGCGGACGATCCGAAGGGAAGGCACCGCCCAGTCGCGGCTCGAGCGTGTCGAGGGCGACCGTGTCGTTCCCATCGCCGACCGGGCGGCCGAGGTCTCGAAGGAGGTCGAGCGACTGCTGGGTCTCGACTACGACGCGTTCGTCCGCTCGGTGGTGCTGCCGCAGGGTCAGTTCGACGAGTTCCTGAAGGGCAAACCCGAGGAACGCCGCCGGATCCTGGTCACGCTCCTGAACCTGGACGTGTACCAGAAGATGCAGCGCCTCGCGAACGAGAAGGCGGTCGAGGCGCGGCGGGAGGCCGAGTTCCTGTCCAAGCAGCTCGCCACCACGCTCGCCGAGGCCACGCCCGAAGCGCTGGAACGGAAGCGGGGCGAGGCTCGGACGGCAGAAGCGGCCCAGGCGGCGGCCGAGAAGGCGCTCGGCGCCCTCGACGCAATGCTGCCGCTGGCCCGCGCGTTGCGCGACGCGCAGCACGAGGCCGAGGGCATAGGTCGCGACCTGGCAGCCGAGACCCAGCGCGCCCAGAAGGCGCGGGCCGACCTAGGCGGCGCCGAGCAGGAACGGCGAGCGCTACGGCAGGCGCGGGACGCCGCCGACACGCGGCTGAAGAAGGCCCCCTTCGATCACGAGCGGCACCTGCGCCTCACCGAGGCGCGGCCGCGGCTCGAGCGCCTCGTCGCCGTGTCGGAGCGCATGGCGCAGCTCGAACGGGAGCGGGCGGCGCACACGCGGGATCTCGTGAAGGGCAAGGCCGAGGCCGACAGGACTGTGGCTGGCGTGGCCGCGGCCGAGCGCGGCAGCGTGCGCGCGCAGAAAGCCCTCGAAGCCGCCGAGGCCGCGCGTGAGGCGGCCCATGCCCGCCACGCGGCCCACGCACTGCGCCGGCAGCTCAAGAAGGGCGAGCCGTGCCCGGTGTGCGAGCACAAGGTCGCGAAGCTGCCACGCGGCGCGGCCCCCGCCATGGACGCGGCGGAGGCGGCGCTCAAGCAGGCGCGCAAGCAGGCCGAGGGCGCGCGCGAAGCGGCTGAGAGCGCGCGGCTTTCGGCGGACAGGGCTGCGGCTGAGGCACGCCGGGTCGAGGGCGGGGCCCGTAGCGTCGAGAAGCAGCTCCTCGAGATCGGTCGAGAGTCGGGGGCGCTTCACGCGGCCCTGGGCAACGCCTTCGCGAAGCGGGAGCTTGCGTCTCCCGCGAGCGTCCTGAAATCGGTCGAGAGCGAGCTCGACGGCCTCGAGGCCGCCGCCAGCGAGCGCCAACGCCTGGAGGACGAGCTGCGGCGCGTCGAATCGCGATCGTCACAGCACGAGATGGACGTGGCGCGCGCCGAGGCATCGGTCAAGGAGGCGCTCGGGCGGCTGGAAGGCCTCGCCCAGCGCCAGGCGACGAACGCAGCGCGCTTCGAAGCGGCTCGGGTGCGACTCGCCGCCCGAGCCGTCGAGGCGAGCCTCGCCGACGTGGCGTCGCCGCCGGCCGGTCGTGACGCCATGGACCTGATCGAGCAGCATCGGGTCGGCGCTCGCCGGGACGCACAGGAGAGCGCGGCCCTGCTGGCGCGCCTGCGCAGCGAGGCCGACCGGCTCGAGAAGGACGCCGCGCGGGCCGCGGAGATCCGAGAGCAGAAGGCTTCCCTGGAGAAGGACGCGGGGCTCCTCAACATGCTCGCCCAGACCCTGCGCGCCGACCAGTTCCTGGCTTACGTCCAGGAGGAAGCGCTCCAGGTCCTGGCGGAGGACGCCTCGCGCCACCTGCTGGCTCTGTCGCAGGGCCGCTACGCGCTGCTGTTTCGCGACCAGGACTTCGCCGTGGAGGACCGCTGGAACGGAGACGCAACGCGCTCCGTGAAGACGCTCTCCGGCGGCGAGAGCTTCCAGGCCTCGCTGGCCCTGGCGCTCGCCCTCGCCGAACGCGTCGCCGATCTCTCCGTCGAAGGCCACGCCGGCGACGCCCTGGAAAGCCTGTTCCTCGACGAGGGCTTCGGCTCCCTCGACTCCGAGGCGCTCGACCAGGTGGTGGAGGCGCTCGACCACCTCCACGGCGGGAAACGCATGGTCGGCGTCGTCACCCACATCCAGGGCCTGGCGGAACGCCTGCCGGCGCGCGTCGAGGTGCGACCGGGGGACTCGGGCTCCAGGGTCAGCGTGGTGTAGGCGGGGCTCCGGGTAGATTCGGGTCGGGACGCACCGGGCCGGCCGGCGCGTCCCGACGACGTCACGAACGGTCTATTTCTTGGGATTCCAGAAAGCCGGGTCCTTGGCCTTCGTCGCGGCGTCCACGTAGCTCTGCTTCGGGTCCAGGCGATAGCGGTTCGTCGAGACGTTGAGCACGCTCTCCTTCATGAACTTGCCGAGCACGGTCATTTCCTCGGCGGTCGCGCCCTTCATCGTCGCCTCGCCCTCGGCCATCATCTTGTCGAAGTCACCGAACGAGGCGACCGACGAGAACACCAGGTACGTGCCGTCCGGGGCGCCGGCCACGACCCTGTAGGTGCGCCAGTTGGCCGTCGGGGCGGAACGCGCCGCCGCTGCCTTGTAGGCGTTGGTGGCCGCAATCCAGGTGTCCTCGTGGCCCGGCCGGATGCTGAACGTCGTGATCTCCCAGTAGCGCATCTTCCCGATGTCCGGAAAGGCGCCGTGGCTCAGCTCCGGCGTTGCCACCGCCTGCAGACCATTGGCGTCGGCCAGGAATTCGGCGTCGCCCTTGGCCAGCCGGTCGTACTCGGCCGTGAGGGCGGGCTGTGAATCCTCCCAAGCCATCGACTCACCGAACGCCGCCTGCGACGCGTGAGAGTTGACGTACCAGACCTCCAGCGGGCCCGTCATCGACGCCAGGGCCAGGTAGCTGTACGGGGACTTCGCATTCTCGGCCGCCGCGGGCCACCCGCTCTCCCACTGTGCGTGCTCGGCCATGCGGGCGGGCTTGACCTGCTCGCGGAAGATGTTGAGGAACTTCGGCTGGGTTGTGGGCGGCGCCTGTGCTAAGGCGGCCGCGGAAACGCTGGAAAGGAGCGCCAATACGGCGATCAAACGGGTCTTGCGCATGGTCCGCCCACCTCCCGGAGAGCTGGAAACCGGAGGACTTCATCACGTGAACGTTGGAGCCAGCCTCTACAACGCGAAGCACCCTGTCAAGCGCGCTCAGACGGGGCGGGCCCCGCAGCTGCCAGCGCCACCGCGAGCTGCGCCGCGAGCGCGGCGTTTGAGACCAGCAGCGCGCGGTTGGCCACCAGGCTCTTGCCCCCGGTGCGCACGCGCAGCTCCTCGAGCAGGAACGGCGTGACGTCGCGGCCCGCGATGCCGCGCGCGGCGGCCGTCGCAAGTGCAGCCGCGATCGCGGCCTCGTACAGCTCGGCAGGAAGCTCCTCGGCGGTTGGGATCGGGTTGGCGACGACGACGCCCGCGCCCGTGCCGAGGCTGAAGTGTGCGGCGACTGCCGCGGCGAGGTCCGCCGGCGAGTCGAGGCGCGCGTCGACCGCCAGTCCGCTGTGGCGGCTGTAGAAGGCGGGGAACTCGTCGGTTGCGAAGCCCAGCACCGGAACGCCCAGGCTCTCGAGGGCCTCGCGCGTTCGGGCAAGGTCGAGCACCGCCTTCGCCCCCGAGCAGACGACGGCGACCGGATGTCGCGACAGCGCCAGCAGGTCCGCCGACACGTCGAATGCGTCGCCCCTGTGGACGCCCCCGATGCCGCCGGTGGCGAACACGCGGATGCCTGCCGCGTGCGCGGCGATCAGCGTCGCCCCGACCGTGGTCGAGCCGGCGAGCCCCGACGCGAGGTGGGCGCCGAGGTTGGACGGACCGAGCTTCGCGACGCCCTTCGTCTCCGCGAGACCAAAAAGCTCTGCGTCGGTGAGGCCGACGCGCAGCGCGCCGTCGAGGACGCCGACCGTGGCCGGCAGGGCCCCGTGCAGGCGCACCTCCTGCTCCAGGATGCGAGCGAGCTCGAAGCCATCGGGGTGGGGGAAGCCGTGGGTGACGAGCGTCGTCTCGAGGGCGACCACGGGCCGGCCTCCCGCGAGGGCGCTGCGGACTTCCGGGGCCACCACCAGCGTCGCGCTCACGTGAACCACTCGCGGAAGCGTTTCTCCGCCGCGTCGGGCGTCGCCGCCAGCAAGCCGTCGGCGCCCCAGGCTTCGATCGCGAAGCTGGCCGTGACCACGCCGCGCGCCAGGGCGCGCTCGTTCGCCTCGCCGCGCAGCCATCCGGCCCACACGCCAGCGGCGAAGGCGTCGCCGGCTCCGGTCGGATCGACGACCGCGCTGGCGCGAGGCCTCCAGTCTACGAAGCCGCCTGCGTCGAGAAAGATGCCGCCCCGGTCGCCTCGCTTGAACGCGATGCGGGTCAGTCGCCCGCACATCAGCCCCGGCAGGGCGTCCCGGCGGTCGCCGTGCCCGAGCTCCAGCTCGTCCTCACTCAGGAAGAGCGCATCGACTCCCGCGAAGACTGGCCCGACGACGCTCGCGGTCTCGGGAGTGACGAGCGTGTAGGGGTCGAGGGAGAGGTGAGCGTTCGGCCATGTGGCAATGGCGCGCGCGAGGCTCGCCTGGGTTTCGAGCGGCATGGGCGCGAGGTGAAAAGCACGTGCGGACCGCCACGACTCGGGCACGTCCTCGGGACGCGGGGACACCTCGGCGTGGGTCGGTCCTTCGAGTCGATGGACGATGTGGCGACGCGCTCCCTCGTAGAGGAGCCACGTGCGCACGCCGGGGCCGTCGAGGTGCCTCACACCGGCAAGGTTCACGCCCCGTGCCGCGAGGCCATCGAGCGCCGGCGCCGGGTACTCGTAACCGGCCACCGACACCACGCCCACGCGCAGCCCCCAGAGCGCCGCTCCCAGGGCAAGGTACAGGCACGCGCCGCCCGGCTGCGCCAGGCGCGTGCGGCCATCGGGGAACACCACGTCGTCCACAAGCAGGTTGCCTAGGACGGCGATGTCGAGGCTCACCGCGCCGGCAGCGCGTCGAAGGCGCGGCGCAAGGCGTCCACCCGTGCCGGGTCGATCGGGTTCGACCACAGCCCGCCCTGTTTCAGCCAGGAGCCGACGATGAAGGCGTCGGCGTCCGCGTAGGCGGCGATGTTCTCGGCCGACACGCCCGAGCCCACCAGCACCGGGATCCCGACCGCCGCCGCAACAGACCGTACCTCCGCGGCGTCCGCGGCCTGCCCGGTCGCCGCACCCGTGACGATCACGCCGTCTGCCAGGAAGAACTCGGCTGCGTGGGCGGTCTCGACGATGTCCACGTCGGCGGTTACGGCGTGGGCCGAGTGCTTCTTCTTGACGTCGGCGAACACGCGGATTCCCTCGGCTCCGATGGCGCGCCGGTAGCGCAGCAACTCCCCGGCGTCCGAGGCCATGAGCCCTTCGTCCGCCACGTGTGCGAACACGAAACCCTCGGCTCGCACGAACGCGGCACCCGCGGCCAGGGCGACCGCAAGCGCCTGCGGGTTGGCGCCGGCGAGTACCTGCACGCCCAGCGGCAGCCCGCAGGCCCGGCGCACCTCGCGCCCGATGACGGCCATGGCGGCCACGACTTCGGGACCGGCCAGGCGCGCCAGGTATGGCCGGTCGTGCATGTTCTCCATCGCCACGCCCTGGAAGCCGGCCTCGCGGTAGACGCGTGCCTCGGCGACCGCCGCGTCGACGATCGCTTCGATCGGCTGGCTGGCCCGGGGCGTCCCCGGCAGCGCGCCGACGTGGATCATGCCGATGAGGGCGCGCTCGCTGCCGAAGATGCCGCGGATCGCGTGCTGGCGGTCCATGGCCCGTCATCTTACAGGCTAGCCGGATCGTCGCGTGGTACGATGGAAGCCGTTGGGGGCGCCCCGGTTTCGACGGGAACCGTGACCCCGGGAGATGCAGGTCGAGCGTGCTTACCGGCTCGTAAATGCGGTGGGAAACCAATAGTTGCCAACGATAACTTGGCGCTGGCTGCCTAACTAGCTTAGGCGACCCGTTCTTCCGGAGCCCCGCCCGCGGGAACTGGAAAGGACGTCATCAAAGCGGGCTGGCCCTGGCCTTCGGTCCGGAGGCGAAAGGCGAGATCAATCGGACTAGCCGCCGCCGGTTTTGTCCGGCCTTCACGGCGACGGCGAAATTTCAGGCTGGACTAAACCTGTAGGATCTCCCGCAGGCGCGTTTCCGGACGCGGGTTCGACTCCCGCCGCCTCCACCACCCCCTCGCTTCGCGAGGGGTGTGTGGAGTCGCCGGTCGTCAGGCGTTCGCGACGCCTTCGGCGTCGCTCGGCAACGACTCCCGCACACTCGCTTCCCGCGCTCGCTGCGCTCGCGCGTTTCGCTCGCTCGCCTCATCATTCACGTGAG
>Ga0187893_10004131_pt1 | contig 28167 bp, 27 predicted proteins | sample MA1701074metaG_FD_139574 | JGI IMG/M metagenome (GOLD analysis project Ga0187893, IMG submission 139574) | White microbial mat communities from a basaltic lava cave in the Kipuka Kanohina Cave System on the Island of Hawaii, USA - MA170107-4 metaG ... | reverse complement strand
TCGTCTGCGTCCGGTTGGTGACCTGCATCTCGAGCAGGCTGCTGCTCCAGCGCAGGATGACGGGCGCGCGGTTGCGGCCGGCCAGCGCCCAGGCCTGTTGCACGTCGGTCTGCAGCTTCTGCGCGGCGCGCTGCACCTTGGTCTGCGAAATGACCTGGGTACTCTTGATCAGGGTGACGCCAATGAGAAGCGTGGCCACCAGCGCGGACACCACGAGTTCGAGCAGCGTGAATCCGGGTCGGACTCCGCCTCGAGGCAGCGTGTGGTGGGGGTGGGGCCTGCGCATCTCGGTCCTCTGGGTGGCGGCGTCGCCTTCCAGACGGGGATGCAATCTAGCATGGTTGCATTCCCGCCGGACTCGGCCGCGAATCCCCAAGATGTTGCTGCTGATGCGGTTATGACAGGGTGGCTCAGGCCGACTTGGCCTGAAGCTCGGCGAGCGCCGCGGCGACCTCGGCCGCGTGGCCGGTCGGCTGCACCTTTTCGAAGACGTGGGCGACCCTGCCCACCGGGTCGACGATGAACGTGGTGCGGGCCACTCCCATGTACGTCCTGCCGAAGGTCGTCTTCTTCTGCCACACCCCGTAGGACTCGCAGATCGCGTGGCCTTCGTCGACCAGGAGCGTGTTCCGCAGGCCGTATTTCGCCTTGAACTTGCGATGCGACTCCGCGCTGTCGGGGCTGATGCCGAGGACTTCCGCGTTGAGTCCCTCGAACCGAGGGAAGGCGTCGCTGAACGAGCACGCCTCGATGGTTCAACCGGGGGTGTCGTCCTTGGGATAGAAAAACAACACCACCCACTTGCCCTTGAAATTCGCGACTGAAATACGACGGCCGGAGTCGTCCAGTGTCGTGAACTCGGGCGCCTTGTCACCAGCTATTACACTATTCATCACGCCAGGCAGATTGGTCGCCGAACGAGGCCGTCGCCCGCCCCTTCATCATACACAGGGATGTCCTCACGCCGGGGATTTCGTGAACCTCGACTTGGGTGGGGTGCTCGCGACCAGCCCATTTGACCTGACTCATTCCTGCCGGCGCGGACTACTTGGCAGCCGCGGGTTCCTTCTTCGTCGAGATCGCACTGCCAGCCCGCGGAGCGAGACTGGCGATTTCGTCGAGGAACCGTTCCCGCTGCTCCTCGGTCGGATGCGCCGCCCTCACAATGCGCGCGCAATACTCGCAGGTCGTTGCATGCTGAACCCGCGCCGCATCGAGAGGCTCCTCCGCGACTCGCGAGGCGACCTCGGAGGGCGTCAGACACTCGCGGGTCGGAAACTCGCTCAGTCGCTGCGCATCCCGCTCCAAAATGGAGTCGAGGTTGAGGCCGAGGCGCGTCGCGCGTTCGGCGGCTCTGGCATAGAGGGTTTCGGCGGACGCAGTCCGTAGCGCCTCGGGTAGCTCGTTCGCCACCATATGCGGTTGTCGTACGAACGCCAGCGCGTCACCCAATTTCACTGAATCAGACATTTCTCACCATCTACTCGATTAGGTCCGCTCATTAGGGTTGCACATACCTCTTAAACCCGCCAACCGGCACTTTTTTTACATCCACCGTACGCCCTCAGTGCAACTATATATGCTGCAACCATTTACGGACACGCCCACGCAGTCTATGAACCCGAACCGCTGCCGCATCATAGCCGATTCCGAGCTGGCCCGCGATGTCCTGAAGAGACATCCCAGCCGTTACCCAACGCAATAATTGTTGATCGGCCAGGCTGAGTCCGCTGAGGATCGACTCGAAGAGCTGCTTGGCGCTGGCATCCTGTTCGGGATCATTTGCATCCGAGGCAATCAGCGCATCGTCGTCCAGCTCGACCGTCATGCGGTCGGAGACGCGAGAATAGCGCGCACGCACCACCCGGCGGGACACGGCACGGGCGTACGCTTTGAGCTGCTCCATTTCCATCAGGTCACCGAAGGGTGCGAATCGGGCGAGCCGTATCAGCGTCTCCTGCGCCGAGTCTTGCGCCGCTTCGATGTCGTCGCCGAGGAGTCGCGCGCACACCGACAGCACATAGGGCCACAACACATCGAACAATACGCGCCATCCGGCCGCATCAAATCGATCGACGGCCAGCCGACGAAGCGCGTCGCGAGCATCAACCGGTCCTGTCGTCACGCGACGACTCCCACCGCAACCTGAACCGCGATGCGAGGGTCGAGCGCCCTGGCAAACGCAATTTTCTCGGGATCGTCACCGTGGGTCTCGGCATTCTCGCAGGCCCGCGATACCGCGAGCCAGATCGCACGGTAGACGCGGAGTGCTTGGACCGGATCCTCCTGCATGGCTTTCCCGACGTCCGGATACTCGCTGCCGATGAACGACTCGATCGTGGACCCCGCCCAACTCCAGTTTCGTTCAAGAATGGTCTGCTCCGCTTGCAGCGCCTTCGGGGCGTGAACGCTCGGTCGGCCCGCGAAGGACGCAAGCATGCAGAGCGAGAGCCAATCGCCGAATTCCGGGACATCGATGTTCCAGAGCGCCGGCAGCCAGTACTGGACAGCATGACGCGGCGTGATGAACTGGTCGCTGTGCGCAAACGCCTTGATGCGGACATTGTGGATTGCCCAGGGCACGGGCGGCCCGCTCGTGGAGCACGTCGGGCAACGTTGCCCCGGCCCATTCACCTCATGCACCCGCTCTTCAAGAGGCTGGAATCCCCGCAGTCCTGCATTGCCGAGGTGCCTCACGAGCCGTCGCGCCAGTCCCGCTGCCCAGACCACTGGATCGCTCGAACCGATTTCGTTACGCAGCTCGTCAAATGGCATGAGTGTGCGGCTGCGCAATAGCTGCGATGGAAAACTCCGGGCCAGCACCGAGCCTGCGAAAATGACCTGGCTGCACCGCACCGTGGGCCGCTCCATCAGAATCCGCCCGAAGAGATACGTGCCGAAACTGTGTGCAATGCACGACGGTTGCTCGCCGACGGCGACATGCTCGTCGAACTGGCGGAGTACGGCCACAAAGGCCAATCGTCGCCGAATCGCGGCAAGAAGATGCCCAATGAGCGCTACCACAACAATCGCTCCAGCGGCAAAGAAACTGCCCGGTCGCGGAAGGCCGAGGGCTAGTCCGCCCGCGACCGCGGTCGCGATGATCGTCAGGAACCAGGGCTCGACGAGAACTTTTGTACCACCGAGCCACCGGTAGTGCGGATACGTGATGGCGCGATAGCGAAAATGCGGCATGAACACGGACCGCAACGTGGACTGCCAGGCGCCGTTCGAGTTGATGCCATGTATGGTCACCAATGCCGGCTGGTCGAGCATCGTCAGGTCACCGGGGAGTGAGGGCGGGACGAGTGAACGTGTTTCCTAAATCAAGCAACCCACACTATGCCGGCGAGCAGGCGCCAGCTTTCACGAGCTGAATCCTGGCTGGCTTCTACTGGCGAGAAGGGGAGGACAACCCACCGTCCCCTGTCGTCGACGAGCTTCCAGGGGTGTCCCGGCGTCCGTGGCCGCGCTGAACGCGGGTGCGGTGGCGCCGACCGCGCGGGGTGCCGGGGCGCGCTCATTGGAGCTTTTCACCGCCGAGGAGGATCGCCAGAATCGCCTTCTGGATGTGCAGGCGGTTCTCGGCCTCGTCCCACACGCGGCTCTGCGACCCATCGATGACCTCGGCCGCAACCTCCTCGCCGCGATGCGCCGGGAGGCAGTGCAGGAAGATCGCGTTCTTGTCCGCGCGTTTCATGAGCGGCTCGGTGACCGAGAAGCCACGAAAGGCGCGCTCGCGCTGCTTCTGCTCATCCTCCTGGCCCATGGATGCCCAGACGTCGGTGTTGACGACATGCGCGCCCTTGATGGCCTCATTCGGGTCACGCGTGACGGTAATCGTCGCCGTCTTCCTTGCGCGTGCGACGAGATGGTCCGCCGGCTCGTAGCCCTCCGGGCACGCGATGCGCAGCTCGAACCCGAAGCGGTGTGCCGCGTTGATCCACGAGTTGGCCATGTTGTTGCCGTCACCGATCCACGCGACAGCAAGATTCTCGAGCTTCGTCCTGAGATGCTGCCGGACGGTGAGGAGGTCGGCCAGCACCTGGCACGGGTGGACCATGTCAGTGAGGCCGTTGATCACCGGCACCTCCGCGTGCTTCGCCAGCTCCTCGATATCCTGGTGGGCGAAGGTGCGAATCATGATGCCGTCCACGTAGCGCGAGAGGACGCGCGCGGTGTCGGCGATCGGCTCGCCGCGGCCAAGCTGCACGTCGCGCGGTGAAAGAAACAGCGCGTGGCCGCCAAGCTGGAACGTGCCGACTTCGAAGGACACCCGGGTGCGCGTGGACGCCTTCATGAAGATCATCGCCAGCGTCCTGCCTTGCAGCGGCCGCTTCTTGTACTTCCCGGCGCGCATCGTCTCGGCGAGCTCGAACAGCGCGAGCAGCTCGTCCCTGGAGAAGTCCGGGATCTGGAGAAAGTCGCGGTGGTCCACGGCGCTGGGCTCTCGGCTGGGGCTCGGCTACAGAATGTAGCGGCGCAGGTCCTCGTCCTCGACGATGGCCTTGAGCCGATCTGAAACGGCCTTGCCGTCCATGACGATCGTGCGCGACGCGCCGTCGGGCAGCTCGAACAGCACATCCTCGAGCAGAGTCGTCATCACCGTGTGCAAGCGCCGCGCGCCGATATTCTCCATGCGGTCGTTGATCAGCGCTGCGATGCGCGCGATCTCCCTGACACCGTCGTCGCTGAACTTCAGCTGCGCGCCGTCGGCCTCCACGAGCGCCGTGTATTGCTTGGTGAGCGCGTTCTCCGGCTCCGTCATGATCCGGACGAAGTCGGCCTCCGTGAGCGACTTGAGTTCGACGCGTATCGGGAAGCGGCCCTGCAGCTCCGGAATCAGGTCGCTCGGCTTGGACACGTGGAACGCGCCGGCCGCGATGAACAGCACGTGGTCGGTCTTCACGAGTCCGTGCTTGGTCTGGACGTTGCTGCCTTCGACGATCGGCAGCAGGTCACGCTGGACGCCTTCGCGCGACACGTCCGGGCCGCCCATTTGCGACTTCTCGCCGGCGATCTTGTCGATCTCGTCCAGGAACACGATGCCGAGTTGCTCGACGCGCTCCAGCGCATCGCCGGTGACGTCCTCCATGTCGATGAGCTTGTCGAACTCCTGGTCCAGCAGGATCCGGCGCGCCTCGCTGACCTTCACGGTGCGCTTCTTCTTGCGCTGCGGCATGATCTTCTGGAGCATCTCGCCGAAGTTCTCCATGCCCTCGGGCGCGCCCTGCGTGGAGAAGACGTCGATGCTCGGGCCCGGCGGCGTGACTTCGACCTCGACCTCGCGCGACTCGAGCTGGCCGTCCTTCAGCAACTGGCGCAGCTTGTCCCGCGTGCGCTTGTAGCGTTCCTGGCTGGCGCTGCTGGTTTCCGCGTGGCCCTCGGAGCCGACCAGGAAGATGTTCTCGGCCGGCCGCTTCGCGCCCGGGCTTGCGCCCTCGGCGGCGCCCGTCGGCGCCGACTTGTCGTCGGGCTTCCTGGCCGTGGAGTCGGGCGGGGGCAGCAGCAGGTCGAGAAGGCGCTCTTCGACGCGCTCGTGCGCGAGGTCCTCCACCTCATGCTCGCGCTCGGTGCGCACCATCTCGATGGCGCTGTCGACGAGGTCGCGAACCATGCCCTCCACGTCACGGCCGACGTAGCCGACCTCGGTGAACTTGGAGGCCTCGACCTTGACGAACGGCGCGCCGGCGAGCTTCGCGAGGCGGCGCGCGATCTCGGTCTTCCCGACGCCGGTCGGGCCGATGAGGATGATGTTGTTCGGCGCGATCTCGTGACGAATGCTCTCTGGCGCGCGCTGGCGACGCCACCGGTTTCTCAGCGCGATCGCCACCGCTTTCTTGGCGTTGGACTGCCCGACGATGTAGCGGTCGAGCTCGGCCACGATCTGCCTGGGCGTCAGGTCGGCGAGCTTGGCAAGCGCCTGGGCTGTTCGGTTCGTTGGCATGCGTTGGTGAAGGTACTCGGCGGCCGATTCGCGGCCGGTACGCTCAGACCTCGAGAACCGTGATGTTCGTGTTGGTGAACACGCAGATCTCGCCCGCGATCTGCAGCGACTTCTGCACGGTTTCCCTGGCGGACAGCGCCGTGTTCGACAGCAAGGCGCGCGCCGCCGCCATCGCGTAGGGGCCGCCGGACCCGATGGCGAGAATGCCGTCGTCCGGCTCGATCACTTCGCCGTTCCCCGAGATGATGAACCCGCGCTCGGTGTCGGCAACGGCCAGCAGCGCCTCGAGCCGCCGCAGCACGCGGTCGCTGCGCCAGTCCTTCGCCAGTTCAACGGTGGCGCGCGACAGGTTGGCCGGGAACCGCTCGAGCTTCTCCTCGAACTTCTCGAACAACGTGAGGGCGTCAGCCGCTGATCCCGCGAAGCCGCCGAGCACCTTGCCGCCCTTGAGTACACGCACTTTCTGGGCGTTGGCCTTCATGACCGTTTCGCCGACCGTGACCTGGCCGTCGCCGCCGAGCGCGACTTTGCCGTCGCGGCGCACGGCGAGAATGGTGGTGGCGCGGATTCGGGGGAGACTCACGAACTGACGACCTCAGGGTGCAGGGTGCGGGGTGCGGAGGCGAGGTGCTGGCCAGTCTCTCCGCACGACCCAAAAGCTAAGCGCTAGGCGCGCGGATGAGCCTTGCGATACACCTCTTTCAGGCGCTCGACGCTGGTGTGTGTGTAGATCTGCGTGGTCGACACCGACGCGTGGCCGAGGAGCTCCTGAACCGCCCGGAGGTCGGCGCCGGCGTCCAGCAGGTGCGTCGCGAACGAATGGCGCAGCGAGTGCGTGCTGAGGCCGGCGTCCTCGGCCACTGCGTCCATGAACGAGCCAACGATCCGCTGGATGCCGCGGGCGCTCATGCGCTTGCCATTGCGGCCGACGAAGACCGCCGCTTTGTCGTCGCGGCTGACGCCGGCCGGCAGCGGTATCCCGTCGCGGACGCGCTCGTAGTTCCTCAGCGCTCGCGTCGCGTGGTCGCCAACGGGCAGGATGCGTTCCTTGCGGCCCTTCCCCCTCACCTTGACCTGTTGACTGACCGCGTCGATGTCGGGGCGGTTGAGTCCTTGAAGCTCCGACAGTCGCATTCCGGTCGAGTAGAACATCTCGAGTATGGCCACGTTCCTCAGGTCCGCGAACTCGCCGCTCGACGCGCGTGTGACCGCGAGGTCGAAGAGCTTCTCGACCTGCGAGCGATCGAGGTACGCCGGCAGGTATTTTTCCGCCTTGGGCGTGCCGACGGACCGCGCCGGGTTGACGTCGACCTGTTCGGCGGTCGCCAGGAAACGGTAGAAGCCTCGAACCGCCGCAAGTGATCGGGCCACCGACCGCTTGGCGAGGCCGCGCTTGGTGAGCCTGGCCAGGAAGCCGCGCATCGCCAGCCGGTCGACGCCCTGCCAGGACCAGGACCTGCCGCCGTAGTACTCGGTCAGGAATGCCACGAATTCAGCGCAGTCGCGCCCATAGGCATTGAGCGTGTTGGGGCTGACATTGCGCTCCTTCTCGAGGTGCAGCAGGAAGGCCGCAACGTCCGGGTGAACGGCGCTCGGCGCCGGGGTTCCGGCTGTCGGCCCTCGCATCAGGTGGCCACAGTCGAGAGCCGCGAACCGGCAACCAACCGGCCAAACTCGGCCATGTGCTCCAGCGCCCGTTCAGCGAAGCGTTCGCGTTTCAGTCGCTTGTCCCTGATCGACTCCGGCAGCTCGTCGACAAGGCCGAAGTTGGCGTTCATCGGCTGGAAGTGCGCCGGGTCGGCCTCTCGCAGGTAGCGGTACAGCGCGCCGAGCATCGTGGTCGGCGGTGGGAGAACGGGATCCTGCCCGTCGAGCATCCGCGCGAGGTTGATCGCGGCGACGAGTCCGGTGGCGGTGCTCTCGGTATAGCCCTCGACGCCGGTGAGCTGCCCGGCAAAGAGGACCCGGGGGTCGTCGCGCAACGCAAGATGCGGCGCGAGCGACGCGGACGCGTTGAGGTAGGCGTTGCGGTGGATGGAACCGAAGCGATGGAACTCGGCGCTGCCTAGCCCGGGGATCATGCGGCAAACGCGGGCCTGTTCGGGGTACCGCATGCGCGTCTGGAATCCAACGAGGTTCCACATCCGGCCGGCGCGATCCTCCTGACGCAGCTGGACGACAGCGTATGGACGCCGGCCGGACCGCGGATCCTTGAGGCCGACCGGCTTCATCGGCCCGAAGCGCAGGGTGTCGCGGCCGCGGCGTGCCATCTCTTCGATGGGCATGCACCCCTCGAAGTACGGCACGTGGTCGAAGTCATGAGTGACGAACTGTTCGGCCGCGAGGAGCGCGTCGATGAACGCCTCGTACTCATCGCGCGTCATGGGACAGTTGAGGTAGCTGCCCGCGCCGGCTTCCCGGAACGCAGCGCCCGGCATCGTCTCCTTGTCGTAGCGGGACGCACGGAAAGCGATGTCGTGGTCGATCGACTCGGCCGCGACGATCGGCGCAATCGCGTCATAGAACGACAGCGATGCCATGCCAAGTCGCGCGCGTACCGACTCGGCGAGCGCGTCCGACGTGAGCGGCCCGGTGGCGATGATGGCGGGACTCGGGACAGCCGTAACCTCCCGACGCTCGATCGTGATCCGCTGGTGGCCCTGCACGCGGGCGCTCACGGCCCTGGCGAAGATCTCCCGGTCGACGGCCAGGGCGGTCCCGCCCGGCACCCGGGAGTCGTCGGCGGCCTGGAGCACCATCGAGCCCAGGAGCCGCATCTCGGCCTTGAGGAGGCCGTGCGCGTTGGTCGGCTCGGTGCTCTTGAACGTGTTGGAGCAGACGAGTTCGGCGAGCCAATCGGTCTTGTGCGCAGGCGTCTGCCGCGCCGGGCGCATCTCGAGGAGCACGACGTCGTGGCCCCGCTCAGCCAACTGCCAGGCCGCCTCGCATCCCGCGAGCCCACCGCCGACAACCGGGATCTTCACGGGATCAAAACTACGGTTTCCGGCGGGCATCCTGGGGGCGCACGGCGATCCCCGCGCGGCGACGCTAGCCCGCCAGCGCGGGGGCGGTCTCCTCGGCGTCCGGCTGCTTCGGCGCGTCCCATTCGTTCGAGCACTTCATGCACTTCCTGAAATCGCCGCGCGCTTTGGAGGTCTTCATCTCTGCTCCGACAAAGCCGCAGTCCGGGCACTTCTCGTTCACCGGGCGGTTCCAGGCCACGAAGTCGCAGGTCTCGTTGGAGCAGGCGAAGAACTCGGTGCCGCGCTTGCGCGAGCGACGCTGCACCAGTTCGCCGCCGTCCTTGGGACAGAATACGCCCGTCGGCATGCTTTTCGTGCCGCGGCACTTGGGGAACGTGGAGCAGCCGAGGAACTCGCCGCTGCGACCGTTGCGCACGACCATCATCGCACCGCACACGTGGCACGGAATGTCGGTCATGCGCGGCTTGGCGCGTTCGCCCTTGATGGGCCGCGTGTAGTCGCACTTCTTCGGGTGGTTCTCGCAGGCGAGAAACGGCCCGAAGAACCCGCCGCGCGGCTCCAGCCTGCCGCCGTCCTTGGGACAGCGATCCTTCTCGATCGCCGAGAGGTCGTGCGCCACCGCGATGAGCGCGGGCGCGTCCACTTTCTCGAGGCGTTTGGCGAACGGTCCGTAGAACTCCTTGAGGACCCGCTCCCAGCCCATGTCGCCTTCCTCGATCTTGTCGAGTTCGCCTTCCATCTCCGACGTGAATCCCACGTTGAAGATGTCAGGGAACTGCTTGACCATGACCTTCTCGACCGTCTCACCGAGCTCAGTCGGGAAGAAGCGCTTGTTGGTGAGCTCCACGTAGCGCCGGTCGACCAGCACCGAGTTGATCGACGCGTAGGTCGATGGCCGGCCGATGCCGAGCCGCTCGAGTTCCTTCACCATCGAGGCCTCGGAGTAGCGCGGCGGCGGCTCGGTGAAGTGCTGCGACGGCGTGATGCCGTTGCATGGCACGGACTCGCCCTTCTCGATGAAGGGCAGCGGCTGCTCGTCCTCCAGCGCCTTGTGCTCGCCTTCCTCGTGCGCCTCGCGATACAGCGCCAGGAACCCCTGGAACTTCACGACGCTGCCGGTCGCCCGGAACAGGTAGCTGCGCTTGCCGATGTCCGGCTGCGACCCGACTGGAATGTCGAAGTCGAGTGTCGTCGTGTCGAAGACGGCGGGCGCCATCTGCGACGCCATGAATCGCTGCCAGACCAGCTGGTAGAGCTTGAACTGGTCGGGCGAGAGATACTTGCGGATGTCGTCCGGCCGGCGCGTCGGGTCCGTCGGGCGGATGGCCTCGTGCGCGTCCTGCGTGTTCTTGCCCTTGCCGTCGCCGTAGAGCCGCGGGCCGTCGGCGAGGAACTCCTCGCCGTACGTGGCGCGCAGGAAGTCGCGGGCAGCGCGGGCGGCGCTTTCGGCAACGCGCGTGGAATCGGTCCGCATGTACGTGATGAGCCCGACCGCGCCTTCGTCACCAAGCTCAACGCCTTCGTACAAGTCCTGCGCCACGCGCATGGCCCGCTTCGAGCCAAACCCGAGCTTCTTGGACGACTCCTGCTGGAGCGTGGACGTCGTGAACGGGGCAGCCGCGTTCTTGCGGCGCTCGCGCCGCTTGACCTCCGTGACCTCGAACGGCGCGTACTGCCATGCGCCGCCGTTGGCGGCGCGACCGCGGCCCCGCAGGTCCGCAAGGATGCGGTCCGCCGCAGCCTGATTCGGGATTTCGGCCTTCTTGCCATCGATGTGGTGCAGCTTGGCAGCGAAGTTCTGCTCGCCCTTCTGGAGTTCCGCCTCGATGGTCCAGTACTCCACCGGCTTGAACGCGCGAATCTCGCGCTCGCGCTCGACGATCAAGCGGAGGGCCACGGTCTGCACGCGACCCGCCGAAATCCCCTTCTTGACCGTCTTCCAGAGCACCGGGCTCGCCTTGTAGCCGACCAGGCGGTCCAACACGCGACGCGCCTGTTGCGCCTCAACCTTGCGCGAGTCGATGGAGCCGGCCTGCTTGATGGCCGACTGCACTGCGTCCTTGGTGATTTCGTGGAACAGGACGCGCTTGATGGGTGCGGCCGACACCGCTTCCTCGCCCTTCTTCTTGCGTTTCGGGCGGATCTGTTCGGCGACGTGGTGGGCGATGGCCTCGCCTTCGCGGTCCGGGTCAGTCGCGATGTAGACGGCCCGAGCCACCTTCGCGGCAGCCTTCAACTCGGCGATGGTCTTTTCCTTGCCCGGAATCGGCACCAGGTCGGGCTTGAAACCCTTGTCGAGGTCGATGCCGAGCTTCTTCTCGGGCAGGTCCATGATGTGACCGACCGTCGCCTTCACCTTGTAACCGCGACCGAGATACTTGCCGATGGTCTTGGCCTTCGCCGGCGACTCGACGATGACGAGCGACGATCCGCCGCTGGCGTCCGCGCCCCCGTCCACCTCGGTGACGAGGCGCTTCCTGGCCTTCCGGGTTGCTGTCTTTCGTGGAGCCATGTTCAGTGCACCGTTTCCCTTGCCTCGGCGGCTTGAGGCGCGATCCCGGCGCCCTCCACGAGGACGCGGAGGTCATCGAGCGCGATACGGCCGTCGACCTGTACCAGAGCCCGCTCGATGAGCTGTTCCAGCTCACCCGGCGTCACCTTGCCAGAGCGCGACAGGGCGAGGAGTTCGCCCCACGCATCCGGCGCAAAGCGCCCCCGCTCATGCGGTCCCAGTACTCGAAATGTCATGGATACTTCAGACGATCCACTACCTTAGATACGTCACGGGTACCAAACGTACTCCAGACGTCAAGCCGCGGCTGGCGGAGGGGCCCCAATTGGGGCGGGCGGCAGGGTACCCAGCTTGGTGACGATTTGGTCTGTAACCTGTTGAGCTGTAAGAAGTTCTGCGCCGATTTCTATGTCGGCAGACTGATACGCCGACCGCCGCAATTCGAAGAGCTTCTTGAGCTCTGCCAGAGGGTCCGGGCGGTTCAAGAGCGGCCGGCCCGCGGATGAACCCCCGAGGCGCTGCAGCGCCGCCTCCGGACGCAGCCGCAGGTAGACCATGATGGCCGGGGGGCGAAGCAGGGCGACGACGGCCGGGTCGGAGACCCAGCCGCCGCCTGGCGAGAGGATCATGTTGCCAAACTGCGTCAGTTCCTCGGTGAGCCCCTTTTCGAGCAGCCGGAATCCCGCCTCCCCACGCTCCCCGAAGATCTGCGAGACCGGCATGCCCTCGCGCCGCTCGAGCTCGGCGTCGAAGTCGAGGAACGTGCGCTGGAGCCGCTCGCTCAGCAGTGCGCCGACCGTCGATTTTCCCGCACCGGGCAGTCCCACCAGGATGAGGTGGGGCTTACCGGGATCGATCGACGAGACGGTCGTTGAGCTGCGAAACGAATGCGTCATAGTTGCGCCGGGTCTCCGCGAGCGAGTCACCGCCGAACTTCTCGAGCAGGGCCTCGGTGAGCACGATCGCCAGCATGGCTTCGGCGATCACACCCATCGCGGGCACCGCGGTGACGTCACTGCGCTCCACTGACGCCGCGGCGGCGTCGCCGGTAGCGACATCGACCGTGGCGAGCGGCTTCATGAGTGTGCTGATCGGCTTCATCGCCACTCGAACGACGACCGGTTCGCCCGTCGTCATCCCCCCCTCGAGACCGCCTGCCCGATTGGTACGACGGCGGACGCCACCGGCGAGCACCCGGTCCGGCGCCGGATCCATCTCGTCGTGGACCTCCGATCCCATCGCCCTCGCGGCGGCGAATCCCATTCCCAGTTCTACCCCCTTGACCGCCGGAATGGACATCATGGCCCGGCCGATCCGGGCGTCGAGCCGCCGGTCCCACGCGGTGTGTGACCCAAGTCCCACGCAAACGCCGTCCGCGACGACCTCGCAGATGCCTCCCAGCGTGTTGCCGTCCGCCTTGGCACGGTCGATGCGCTCCACCATGCGACGCTCTGCCTCAGCGTCGAGCGTGCGGACGGACGACAGGTCCGCCGCTGCGTTGATGTCCTTGGGGAACGGGTCGGGCCGCCGGGCTACAATGTCGCCCAGCTCAGCGACGTGCGAGCCGATGCACACGCCGAACTCGGCGAGCGTTCGACGGCAGACGGCACCGACCGCCACGCGCGCCGTCGTCTCGCGCGCGGAAGCGCGCTCGAGAATGTCGCGGGCGTCGGCGCGGTCGTACTTGAGCATGCCAGTGAGGTCGGCGTGACCCGGCCGCACGCGCGTGACAGCGCGCTTGCGGGCCGGGTCCTCGGGACGCGGCGCCGGGTCCATGACCTCCTGCCAGTTCTTCCAGTCGCGGTTGCGCACCAGCATCGCGATCGGCGAGCCGATGGTCTCGCCGGCGCGCACGCCGGACAGGAACTCGACGGCGTCCTGCTCGATCTGCATGCGCCGGCCGCGGCCGTAGCCCCGCTGCCGGCGCGCCAGTTGGGCGTCCACGTGCTCCGCCAAAAGCCGAAGTCCCGCGGGCACGCCCTCGAGGATCGCAACGAGGGCCTGCCCGTGGGACTCGCCCGCGGTCGTGAACCTCAGCAGCTGAGTCCGACCGTCGGGTGCGTGATGTCCTTGCCCTGGAGGTCGATGACGATCAGGCCCGCATCCGTCAACCCGTAGAGCTTGAGGATCACTCCCGCGGGGTCGCCGGCAAGCGGTCGCGTCACGCGAAGCGGCCCGTACAGGTTGCCCTTCGTGAGGTATCGCCCTCGGTTGTTGTAGTGGGCCACGTCGAACGCCTCGACGATGCCGCTACGCGTGGCGGTGAACCCGACGCGATGGCACGGGTCCGCGGTGTTGGTCGCCTGGGCGTTCGGATGGAACGCCACGCCTGCGCCGTCCGAGAACGAGTCGTACACGCCGTCGAGCCGGAGGTGGAAGGGCAAGTCGACGGAAGCCACGAAGGTCTTGTCGCCGTGCGTGATGATCTGGAGGCCGAGGGTGTCGAGCGCGAGCCCGAACACCTTTTCCGCCGCGTTTTCCTGGATGTCGTCGACCTGAATGGCGTGCGAGAAGAAGCCGGGTTGCAGGCCGCCGGCGTCGTTCACCATCATGAGTCGCGCCGTGGGCGTGCCCTGGTCGTCGAGGGTACCGCTGATCCTCGCGGCGTTGCCCTCGCCGAAGGCGATCCAGTTCCGGTCGCCTGACGACGCCACGAAGTTGGTGTCGGTGAGCGACAGGGACGTGAGCGTGAGCCCGAGCACGGCCTCGAGGTCGCCACCGGCAGCGGCGACGAACGCCACGGCGCTGTCGAGGTGGCCGGCACGGACGCAGAAGTCGCCTCCCAGCTGCCCGTACGGGTGGTCGCACACGATGATGGTGTCGCTGACCGCCGTGCCCGCGGCGCCCTTCTTGACCGCGATGGAGTCGACGTTGAAGAGCACGTAGCGCTCCTGCTCCGTGGTACTGCCGCGACCGTACGAGTGGATCTGGCGTGCATCGGGGAACGGAAACGCCGGGTCGAGCCACCGCAGCGTGCCCGGCGTCTTCGCGCTCGTCGGCCGCGTCGAGTAGAAGATGCGGCCGCCAGCCGACTGCGCCACGTATTGCGGGCGGTCCGAGTACGAGTTGATGACGCCGTCCCACGTGATCACCACCTTGCCGCTGGTGGCGTCGATGGTGAACAGCACCTCGAAGTTCACCGTGTTGCGGGTCCGGATGCGCGCGGCCAGGATCTCCGCGGGCGGCGTTGCCGCCATGTTGACCTTGCTGATCGTCGTTCCGCCCGAGTTGCCCACGAGCAGCGTGTCGCGGTTGGCGATGCCGGCCACGAACAGCCCCCATGGCTGCGAACCAACCTGGACGCCGGATGCGGTGAATCCCTTGCTCGTGTTGCTCCACACTTCGAGCAGGTTGAAGTTCGTGTTGCTGACGAAGACGTTGCCGCGCACCTCGTCCACGGCGAGGTCGCCGGCGACGCCGGCCCGCGGCAGTGAATACGTGCGGCCGTAGGTGATGCGCGTGGTATCGCGATGCGCATTGGCGCGCGTCGTGATCGGAATGGAGGTCCCCGCCGGCACGGACCAGCCCGTGACTCCCGAGGAGTCCGTGGCGAAGCTGATGATGCTGACGCGCCGTCCCTGATCGTTGAGCGAGAGATTCAGCGGCAGCACCTGCGTGCGATTGGCAGTAAACGGTGGCGTGAACGTAGTGTCGAGGCTGTCGATTACGGCCAGCGCGCTGTCCAGGATGATCCGGCCGATGCGCGCGATGCCGTCGGCCGTGACCGTGACCGAGACGCTATCCGTGTGCTCGAGCTTCAGGGGCACCGTCTGCGCGACGCGCGGCGGAACGTTGGCGGCCGCGCGCGCGAAGACCGCGACGGGCGTCGCCGACCCCGGGTTCAGGTTCACGTCGACCGCGTTGGCCTCGATGATCATGCGGCCACGCGGGGGCGCCGCCGAGGGGACGACAAAGTTGATGGTGACGGTCGTGTCCCGCGTGTTCACCGGAAAGGAGGGAACCCCGCGGGTCGAGTCGAACGCCGCCGCACCCCAGTTGGTGCCGTCGCTGCGGATCCTGATCCACATCGTGTCGAGGCCGGTCGCGTGTTCACCGCGCACCGAAATGGACATCGCCATGCCGCGTGGCACGCTGTCACCGTTGACCGGCGCCGTGATCGTCAGCTTGGGGCCCGTGACCAGCTGTACCACGCGACGGGTCGAATCCCGGTTGCCTGACGAGTCGACCGCGATGGCGAAGATCACGAGGCTGTCGACGGTCGTATCGATCGGCGTCGCCGCCTTGAGGTAGCGGCGGATGACAGTGTCCTGGAGGCCGGCGCGGAACGGGAACGCGGCGGTGGGCGCGCTGATCGCGGGATAGCGCTCGATTTCCTGCAACGTGCCGAGCGCAGCGGTGCCGGAATACTTCACGCCACGCAACGTGAGCCCGGCCACCTTGCGGTCATCGATCACGCGCGTGACGACGAGGATCGAGTCGCCGACGTTGATGAGCGCTTGGGGCGTCGCCAGCGGCGTGTCGATGCGAACGAACGGCAACGTCGAGTCCACGGAACCCGGCGCCGGCGGAACGACGGGCGCCGTGCCGGACGCGCCGCCCGCGATGCCGTTGCCGAACTTGGACGCGAGCGGGCCGCCGTCGCAGCTCATGACGCCGGTGACGGCGGCCACCAGGGCCGCGAGACGGAGGACGTGGACGCGCATTACTTCGACTCCTTACGGCTGCCGCGGTGTCATCGACATGTCACCTTCGTCGACGATGTGCGGCGTGATGAGAATGAGAAGGTCGCGCTTGGTCTCCTGGCGGTTGGTCACGCCGAAGAGCCGACCAATCAGCGGGAGTTCCACGAGCAGCGGGATGCCGGACTTCGTGACGCGCACCGACGTCTGGGTCAGTCCGCCCATCACGGCCGTTTCACCGTCGGCCACCAGCAGCTCGTTCTCGATCTTCTGCGTGGGGAAGACTGCACCCTCCCCGGAAATGAACTGCACGTCTGAATTCTCCGCCGCTACGCGCATCTTAATCTGGCGGTTGTTGGTGATGAACGGCGTGACGTTCAGCACAATGCCGGTCTGGCGGAAGTTCACGGTGACCTGCGGCAGCGCGCCGGAGGCATTGCCGCCCGCGCCCTGCTCCGTGGTGCGGATCGGCACCTGCGTGCCCGCGGAGAGCACGGCCGTGCGGTAGTTGAGCGTGGTCACGCTCGGCTCGGCCTGCACGTCGAGCAGGTTCACTTCCTGAAGCGCTTCGAGGAAGGTGGTGAAGTCGAACGCGCCGAGCGCGGCCGAATACACCAGGCTGAGCGCGGAGCCCGGCACGTTCTGGGACGCGTTGGCGATGGCCGACAGCGTGTTGCCGCCGAGCAGGATGACGTTGCCGGTTTCGGCCGCGCCGGTGGAGTCGGTTCGCGAGACGACGTCGTTGAAGTGCTGGTTGCGGGACCCGATGTCGTACTTGAGGCCGAGGCCCTCGAGCTGCGTGCGGTCGACGAGGATGATCTTGGCCTTGATGTTGACCTGCGGCTGCCGGATGTCGAGCGTCCGGGCGTAGTTGGTCAGGTCGTCCATCGCGGACGGCGCGTCGGTGATGGAAATGCTGTTGGTGAGCGTGTCGGCCGTGACGGCGCCGCGCACGGGGCAGTTGAGCGACTGCGGTCCCGCCGCCGGTGGAGCGGCGCCGGCGGCGCCGCCGACGCCGGCGGGAGCGCTGCCGCAATCACGCGTCAGGCGGCCACGGAGCGCTTCAGCCACTGCCGACGCCGCCGTGTAGTTGAAGCGGATCGTGCGCGTGGTGAGCGCCTCGAGCGTCGGGCGCGACTTGAGTGCCTCGAGCGTGTTCACGATGATGATGCCGTTGGGCAGTTCTTCGGCATCGAAGCCGTTGGCGTTCAGGATGACCTTGAACGCCACGTCCCACGGCTGGCTCTTGATCTCCGCCGTGATGTTGATGGGCGTCTGCCCGCCCGAGACCGCGCGCGCCGGGATGATCGTCCGGCGCGAGAACGCGGCGAACTGCGCGATCACGTCGGTGATCGGCGAGTCGGCGAACGTGATGGAGATCGGCTGCGCGCCCTGCTGCTGGTACGATGCCGACAGCCCGAGCACCTCGGAGACCGGGTTGGACACCAGCGACGCCGGCACGACTGCCGCGTTGACCGCGGGGTCGATCGCGGGGCGAACGAGCGGCGTTTCACGCGCCGGCGCGGGCGCTGCCGCCACGTCCGCCGGGGCGCTCAGGCCTGAGCGCCACGCGGCGAACGTGCCGCCGCCATCGATGGTAACCAGCACCGCACCCTTGTCGCGCACGACTTCATAGGCGCGGGGGCCGTCCACCACCAGCACGACACGCACCACGGTGGGCGTGAACTGACCGTACCGGACTTCGCGCACACCGCCACGCGCCTGGCCATCATAGCGGCCACGCGGCACGCCCAGCGTCGCGTTCTCGATGTCGACGACGATCCGGTCCGGATTCTGGAGGACGAAGTCCCTGACCTTGATCTTGCCATCCACGCCAATGACAACCTGCGCCTTGCCGCTCGTTGGCACGACGCTGAGCGAGATAACTGCGCCGTCATTCGCGTTCAGCGTGGACGCCGACAGCAGGACGGCGCCCGCGCAACACGCGAGCGCGCGCGCCAATCGGGCGCGCGCGTCGGGGAAGCCTGTCCGCAGTGCCTTCATCGTGCCCTCGCTTTGGTTGTATCACCCAGGACCAGCGAGTCCTGGCGGTTAAGTCCGAATTCCTCGATCGAGAAGATCACGGCCTTCCGTTTGATGAGCGCCACGCGCATGCGACCCACCACGGTGCCGGTGGTCACGCGGTAGAACTCGTTGGTCGTCAGGTCCCGCATCGTCGCAATGGAGGACCGGCCCGACTCGTCGTACAGGATGCCGGTGAGACGGAGGTCCCGTATGGTCGGACGCAGTTCTGCCGACGTAAGCAACGAAAGGAACGGATCGCGGCGCCGTTCCGGCTCGTAGTTGTAGACCTCACGCATGATCACCGGCATCGCCGGCTGCGGCGGGGCCGCCGGCGGCGTGGCCGGCGCCTTGGTGGCCGGCGCCTTGGTGGCCGGCGCCTTGGTGGCCGGCGCCTTGGCACCCTGAGCGCCGGTCGGGGCGGGAGTACCAGCGGCCTTGGTGCCGGGCGCGGCCGCCTTGCCCTTCGTGTCTGTGGCCTTGGCATCGGCCGCCTTGGCGTCGGTCGCCTTGGCATCGGTCGCCTTGGCGGTTGGCGCGGCCTGCTTCACAGCTCCGGTGCTTCCGGTGCTTCCGGTGCTTCCGGTGCTTCCGGTGGCGCCGGTGGCGCCGGTGGCGCCGGTGGCGCCGGGTGCCTGTGCACCGGCGCCAGCCACGATCAGGGAGAGAAGCAGCGTCGCCGTCTTCACGCTACGGACCCCCGCGCGACTTGGCGACGTACGTCTGCACTTCGAAGCTGGCGTCCAGCATGTACTCGCCGGGCGTTGCCCGCAGCGTGTTCGCCGGCCGCTTGGTGGCGGTGAACTGGACGTTCGTGGGCGCCACGATGCGCGCCATCTGCCCGACACCCGTCAGGAACTCGGTGAGGCGATGGTACGAGCCCGTCACCGTCACCTTGTACTTGTAGGTATCGAAGACGTCTCCGTTGATGATCGTCGGCGCAGCGAGGCCGCCAAGGTCGAGCCCTGAGCGCCGCGCCGTGGTGGACAACTGGTCGATGAGGGCGGCGACCTCGTTCTGCACGGGCACCAGCGTGCGCATGAGCGCCAACATCCGGCCGTACTCCTCGGCCTCGGCCTTCGTTTTCGCGGTCGTGCCGCGCGCGATCTCGCGCTTGGCCGTTTCGTTGAGGACGGTGAGCGAATCGATGCGCGCCTGGACGAGCGCCAGGCGCTCGCTGGTCGGGCTCCAGAGGAAGTACCAGTACGCGCCAATGCCCGCGATCGCGAGGAACGCAGCGAACGCGAGGCCCTGATCGCGCTGGGTTGTCGGGGCTTGGATGGCCATGGCTTACCTCGACGGCGCGGGAGGCGTCAACGCAACCCGCCGGATCATCGACGAGTCGGGGCGCGTGAACATCATGCTCAGGTCGAAGGAGTAGACCTCACGACCCTGAAGCACCTGCGTTTCAGTGCGGCTGAACTGGACGTTGCCGAGGAACGGCGACGCCTCGAGATCACGATAGAAGCGGGTGAACGCCTGCAGGTCGGCGGTCTGGCCGAGGATGCGGAGCCGAACCGTGTCGCGAGGCAACACGAAGGCAACCGCGCGCCGGCGGCCCTTGGTCGTGTCGGGCGGCGGGGGACGATAGGCCGCGGCCGGATTGGTGCCTTGCGGCGTACCCTCGAACGTCAGCGACACGAGCCACGTCACCGGCGGCAAGGCGCGACTGATTTCGTCGAGGATATGCGGCCAGATGAACCGGTCTTCGTCGATGGCGCGAATGATGCTGAGCTGCAGCAGGGTGCTGTCGCGGCGCGCCTCGAGGCGCGCGCGGTCGGCCAGCACGGCAGCGTTGCGCGTGGAATCCTCCACCGCGACGCGCACCTGTTCGTCGAGGGACGACTCCTTGGCGCGCTGCGTCATGAACAGCAGGCCCACCACCACCGCGGCCACTGCGCCGGACGCGATGGCGATCGACAACCACACGTCCTTGAACTTGGCCTCGATCGCGGCCCGCAGCGCCTTGATGTCGAGCGCCGGGCCCTTGCGGGCGCGACGGCCGCGAGGCGCGCCGGGCAGGAGGTTGATTTCAATGCGCATCAGGCCACCCGCAGCGCGAGGCCGATCGGCAGCATCAGCAGGGGCGCGATGTCATCGGCCGAGAGCCCCTCCATGGCGCCGTCCGCCATGGTGAGCGTGGCCAGGGGATTGGCCTTCTGCGCGTCGATGCGCAGGCGGGCGCCCAGCTGCTCGGTCAGGCCGGGAATCCGCGCGCCCCCACCGCAGGTGTACACGGCGCGCACCGCTGCACCGCCGCGCGTGTTGGACGCAAGGAACGCAACGGCGCGCTCGATACCCTGCGCCACTTCCTCGCCGCGCGTCTCGTTGACCGCGTCGAGATGGGGCGAGCGGTCGTTGCCCTGGACCAGCGCCACCGCCTCGTCCGCGCCAACGCCGCGATCGCGCTGCAGATCCTCGACGAATCGCCGGGTTCCGAGCGTCAGGTCGCGCGTCAGGATCGGCACGCCTTCCTCGAGCACGTTGATGTTGGTCACGTCGTGGCCGATGTTGACCAGCGCGACCATCCCCTCCATCGCCTCGGGATGGTTCATCTCGAACGCGTTGTGGAGCGCGAACGCGTCCACGTCGACCATGGCCGGCGTGAGACCGGCATCCGACAACACGCGCATCTTGGCCTCAACGAGCTCCCGCTTCGCGGCCACCAGCAGCACGTTCATTTCCGTGCCTTCGGCGTCCGGGTCGAGGATCTGGAAATCGAGCTCGACGGACTCCATGTCGAAGGGCACGTGCTGCTCCGCCTCCCAGCGCATCAGCTCCCGGGCCTGCTGCTCCTTCACGCGCTCGATCTGGATCTTCTTGATAATGACGTCACGACCGCCCACCGCGGTCACGACGCCCTTGCTCTTCACACCCGCCGACGCGAGCGCCGCCTGAATCGCCTCGGCAACGACTCCGGGATCCATCACCTCACCCTCGACAATGGCGTCCTGCATCAGCGGCTGAATAGCCACGCGCTGAAGCTCGGGCTGCTTCTTCGAATGATCGACGACCGCGACCTTGATCAGGCCGGAGCCGATGTCGAGACCGATCGTTGTGCGATTTCGACCGAAGAGTGCCATGGTGGGTGGGAGAATCGGCGACACTTTGACAAGCCGCCGTCGCGGCCTGCCATGGCAGTGTCACTCACGCGACAAACGACCCACCCAAGCGACGGTAACAAAGCGACTTGGGCCGTGAGGCTGGTCACGCTTAAGGAAGATGATACCAGACGGTCCGGACTACGGTGCCAGGCCTGCTTGGGTCCAGCTGCACAAACGCACCTAAACGTAATACTGACAATGTATTAGATGCATCCTCCGACTCGACAACCACCCACGCCGACGTGCCCGACAGTCGCGTAAACCAGGCGCGAGTAACCACCAAACTCCCGAGCAGCTGACCGCGCAACTCCGTCCTCCCAATGGGGGTCGCATCGAGACTGACGGAATCGATCGCGGCGATCACCTCGACCGCGGCGCGGGTCGCCGCAACGGACAGCTGGTCGGCATGGCCAGCTCGAACGTCGCCTGACTGTCGACGCGCCGCATACGAGCCTCCGATTGCCAGGGCCCCCATCAGCCCGAGCAACGCCAGCGCGAGCGGCAGCGCAGCGCCGCGCCTCAAGTGGCGTTCCGGATGGCGATCCCGGTCGTGACCGAGTCCATGAACGTCGGGTCGCCGCGCAGCACCGGAGTCCGCACCGGCCGCTTCGACTCGGCGCGCACCGTCACTGAAACCCGGGCCAGCGCGGCGTGATCGAATGGCGGCGTCAACTCGAGGCCGGCGCTGTCGAAATACCGGAATCGCAGGCCGGGAGCGGTGCGATCGAACGCAGCCAGCGGACCCGCCACCGGCTGCACAGTGTTCAGGCGGCGCTCGGCTTGATTCCAGTCGCGCACTCCGAAGTACCAGCGCGCGTCCGAGGCGCGGTAGGTGTTGAGACGGACCGGTCTCGTGAACCGGATCACCGACCCGACCGGCACGAGCAGCGGTTCGCGCAAGGACAGCGACAAGCCGGGAATCCCGTCGAACGCCTGGCAAGCCGTGCCGACCGGGTCCGCGTCGAGGGTGACTTGGAACGATCCGCCGGCGGAATCGGCAGCGGCGACCGCGGCGACGTCGCCGGCGCGAGGCGGCTCCGGCAGCGCGGCGAGCGTCACGCCACGTTCGCGGGGAGCGGCGATCGACACGCGGCCGATGACAGCATCACACACCACGGCAACTCCCGTGGCCACACGGACCTCCAGCGCGGAATCGAGGGCCACGAGTACGTCGCCGTCCGGCGGCGACACGTGGGCGAGCACGGCGGCCACAATCGCGCCGACTTCGGACGCCTGGCCGCGGACGCTCGTGATCTCGCCGACGCCGTCGAAGAAGCGCAGCTGGGCAACCGCGGCGTGCGAAGCAAGGGCGGCGACAATCGCCATGACCGAGAGCGAGATGATCATCTCGTGCAGGGTCCAGCCGCGAACTAGCCGGCGCACGCGACCCACGCCTCCGCGACGATGTTCGCCGTGCGGCCACGCGGCAGCGACACCGCGACAGTGACGACGGCGTAGCGCGCCCGCCCGGCCGACTCCACGCGCCACTGTTCGCGGATTCCCGGCAACGGCGCCGCGCTGCCGGCCGCCGGAGACGTGCACGCGGAGGCGCGCAGGACTTCGAGGCGCGACCGGGCAACCGAGGCGGCCTTGCGCCGCAGCGCACCTTCGGCGAGGTCCCGTGCCGAGACGGCCGCCAGCGCCACGACCGCAGAGATGCCGACCTGGAAGACGACGAGCGCCACCAGCGTCTCGACCAGCGTGAACCCCCGGCGTGCCGCAAGTCGCATGCGGCCACGCTACCGCTCCTCGGCGGCAGCGCGTCACCCAACGAACGCGCAGCGTACCGGAACTATTCGAGGCCGTACTCGCGGATCTTGTAGAGCAGCGCCCGGTGAGACAGTTCCAGCAGCTTGGCGGCGCGAGTCCGGTTGCCGCCCGTCTGCTGCAGTGCGCGGGCGATGAGGTCGCGCTCCAGCGCCCCGGTGCGGCGCTTGACGGACAGGTCGTCGGTCGAGGCGGGGGTCGTCTGCGCGACGCCGGCGCCGGCGCCGATTGGCAGGTGCTCGACGTCAAGTTCGGCGCCGTCGGCCAACACCATGGCGCGTTCGATGACGTTTTCCAGTTCGCGGACGTTGCCCGGCCAGTCGTGGTCCATCAGCGCACGCATCGCGGGGGCCGAGACTCTTCCGATGCGCATCCCGAGCCGGTCGTTGAACCGCTTGAGGAAATGCCGCACCAGCTCGGGCACATCCTCCCGGCGATCGCGCAACGCGGGCAGGTGTATCCGCACGACGTTGATCCGGTAGAACAGGTCCGACCGGAACCGGTCCGCCGCGACTTCGGCTTCGAGGTCGCGGGCCGTGGCGGCCACGACGCGAACGTCGACGGCGATGGGCTCGTTGTCGCCCACTCGCCGGATCTCGCCTTCCTGGAGCGCGCGGAGCAGCTTGACCTGGAGTGGCGCCGGCAACTCGCCGATCTCGTCGAGGAACAGGGTGCCACCAGCCGCCTCCTCGAACAGCCCCTTGCGGGCCTCGACGGCGCCGGTGAACGCGCCCCGGACGTGGCCAAAGAGTTCGCTCTCGAGCAGCGGCTCCGGGATCGCGCCGCAGTTCACGGCGACGAAGCGCTGCTTCGCGCGCGGACCGGAGTCGTGCACGAGCCGCGCGATGAGTTCCTTGCCGGTGCCGCTCGCCCCCGTGATCAGCACAGTGCTGGGATGCCTCGCCGCCTTGCGCGCGATGGTGATCGCGTGCTGGAGCGCGCCGCTGCGACCCACGATTCCCATCGGCCTGCGGAGTTCGGCGATCTCGCTGCTCAACTGGCGCACTTGCGCGCGCAGGCCCTCGCGCTCGATGGCCTTGGCGATGACGAGGGTCACCTGATCCGCCCGGAATGGTTTCTGGATGAAGTCGTGGGCGCCGCGCTTGATGGCGTCGAGCGCCGAGTCGTCGTCGCCGTAGGCGCTCATCAGGATGACGAGGCCGGCACCGCCGGCCTTCTGGTACGCCTCCAGAAACGCGAGTCCGTCCATGCCGGGCATGCGGACGTCGCAGAGGACGATGTCGGCGTCACGCTCCGCCAGCATCGCCAGCGCCGAGGAGCCGTCGGACGCCGCCCGGGTCGAGTGCCCCTCGGCATCGAGAATGAGCGTCAGCGTGTGGCGCAGGCCGAGTTCGTCGTCGACGACGACGACGTTCACGGCTCGGCCACCGGGAACAGCGCCCGGAATGCCGCGCCGCCCTCACGCGACTTCGAGACCCAGATCGTCCCACCGGCGTTCTCGACGGCGCGCGCCACGATCGCGAGGCCCAGTCCGGTGCCCTTGCCGGGATCCTTCGTGGTGAAGAATGGTTCGAACACGCGCTCGACGTCTTCCTCCGGGATGCCCGGGCCTGCGTCGAGGACCGCGACCATGGCGACCTCGCGTGCCGGCGTCTCGGCGAGCCATCGCGCCGCGCGAGGACTGGGCGGGCTGGGCGGCCGCGAGCCGGCGTCGTTCATGCGACGCGAACCGGCGGCGAAGGCCGTGCGTGGCGCGCCGCGGATCACCACGGAGAGCGCGCCCTTGCCGCGCATCGCGTCGACGGCATTGAGCAGGAGGTTCACAAGCACCTGCTCGATGTCGTGGCGATCAGCAATGACGTGCACCGCCTGGGCGGCCGGGCTCACGTGAAGGTCGATGTGCTTCAGTGCGCCCTGGCTCATCAGCAGGTCGACCACGTTCGCGGTGACGTCATTCACGTCGACGCGGCCCGAGGCGCGCGGCGCCGGCCGAGCGTAGTCGAGGAGCCCGCGCACAATGCGGTCGATGCGCTCCGTCTCGCGCTCGAGCCCTGCGACCGCCTCGCCGGCGCGGGCGGCGTCCGTCTTGATGATGTGCGTGTAGCCGGCGATGGCCCCGAGTGGATTGCCCACCTCGTGCGCGATCCCGGCGGCGAGCCGGCCGACGCTCGCCATCTTCTCGGCCTTCACGATGTGCGCGCGGTCCTCGATGAGCCGGTCGGTCATCCGGTTCACACTGTGCGCCAGGTTTGCCAGCTCGTCCGTGTCCGCAGGAGGAATGCGACGCGACAGGTTGCCGCCTGCAATGGCCTCAGCTGCCTCCACAGCCAGTCGCAACGGGCGGACGATGATCCGGTTCACCTGATAGGCCAGGTACGCCACGAGGATCGCGAGGTCGAGCCCGATCAGGACGCCGATGTAGATCGCCGCGAAGTCGGGATCCAGGACGCCGTACAGGACGACCACCGCCGCGACGCCGAGCGCGAGGGCGGCCGCGGCCACGATGCCGACGCTGAGCAGCAACTCCATCTGCACGGAACTGAAGGGGCGCGCGTTCACGCACAGTGGACGGAGGGCAACCGGAAAAAGAAACCGGGCCAGGCGTTCGCCTGACCCGGTTGGTACTTCCACCCAGCTACGCCAGGACTACTGGCAAGCCGGCTCGCCTTCGCCCGCCGTGGCAACCGTCGGGTTCGTGGTGTTCACCGCGATACCGCACGCCGTACCAGCAAGCTGCGTGTGGCTGTTCGTCGCGGTCCAGTAGCCGGCGCCCGTCGCAATCGTCGGCGTGTTCACTCCGGACGATGCCTTGAAGTTCAGCGCAGTCGTGCTGGTCGTGTACTTCGCGGAGTCCGAGAAGAAGCTCTCCTGCGAGCTCACCAGGTTGCGCAGGTCGGACTTCATGGCCGTGATGTACGCCTTCGACTTCGTGTTCGCGAACTTCGGGATCGCGATCGCTGCGAGAATGCCGATGATGACGACGACGATCAGCAGCTCGATCAGCGTAAAGCCCTTGCGATTCATACTCACTCCAGTGGAATAGGGATCGGAAATAGCCAGCGGCCACGTGGGGGATAGGGCAATGCCGGGGCCACTTGGGACGAGGGAATGTAAGCGAATGACGCGCAAGACGTTAGAGGGAAACCTCCGGCCCGCTTGGAGCGGATATTCAGGGGCTTTTGCAAGGATGATGGCAGTTTGCGACCCGTCGCCGCGGATTTTGACGGTTACTTGCACGGGCTGGCCGCATCCGAGCTGGTGGCCGATTATCCGCGTCGCCAGATCAACCCGACCCCCACCTGTGACCGCCTCGCCGCAGCCTGAACTGTCAGTCGTGATTCCCTGCCTCAACGAGGCGGAGACGATCGAGGTCGTGCTGCGCGAAGCGCGGACGGCCCTGGAGGCCGCCGGCATCGTCGGCGAGATCGTGGTCGGTGACAACGGGAGCACGGACGGGTCACAGGCCATCGCGACGCGCAACGGAGCGCGGGTCGAGGCCGTCACCGCGCGCGGTTACGGCAGCGCCCTCATGGGCGGGATCGCTGCGTCCCGCGGCAAGTTCGTGATCATGGGTGATGCGGACGCCAGCTACGACTTCGGCGCGATTCCCGGTTTCGTCGCCAAGCTGCGCGCGGGCGCCGACCTCGTGATGGGATGCCGGCTGCCCTCGGGTGGCGGCCGGGTGCTGCCGGGTGCTATGCCATTCCTGCATCGCTGGTGGGGCAACCCGATGTTCTCGTGGATGGTGCGCACCTGGTTCAAGGCGCCGATCCACGACGTGCATTGCGGCATGCGGGCATTCACGCGGGCGACGTACGACCGGCTGGAGCTCCGCTGCACGGGGATGGAGTTCGCCTCGGAGATGGTGATCAAGGCGGCGCTCGCTCGCGTCCGGGTCGACGAAGTGCCGATCACGTTGCGTCCCGATCAGCGCAAGACGCGCGGTGCACACCTGCGCACGTTCCGCGACGGATGGCGGCACCTGCGTTTCTACCTGATGTACAGCCCGCGGTGGCTGTTCCTGCTGCCGGGCGTCCTGCTGCTGCTCCTCGGCGCGATCGGTTACGGACTGGCGCTCCCGGCGCGGCGCATTGGCGGCGCGGAGTTCGACGTGAATGCCTTGCTGTTTGCGAGCCTGTTCGTGATCCTCGGCTATCAGTCGATCCTGTTCGCGGTGCTGACCAAGGCCTTCGCGGTGACCGAAGGAATGCTGCCGTCGACGCCGCAGTTCGAGCGGTTCTTCCGGGTGTTCAACCTCGAGCGCGGGTTGGCGGCCGGCGTCGGCGTGACCGTTGCAGGACTCGTGCTGCTGCTGGCGGTGGCCTGGCAGTGGTGGCAGGGCGGGTTCGGCCCGCTCGACTATCGCGAAACGCTGCGGCTTACAATCCCGGGCGTGATGCTCACGGCGCTCGGCGCGCAAACCGTCCTCTCCAGCTTCTTCGCCAGCATTCTCGGGCTGCGGCGCCGCTGATGCTCACCGCCGCGCACGACCGCGTATTCGCGCGTCGCATCCGCGTGCTCGCGCGACATGTGGCTGCGCTGTTGCCGCACAACGCGTCGGTCCTCGACGTCGGCGCGGGCGACGGCCAGGTCGCCCGCCTCGTGATGGACCAGCGACCGGATGTGCGGATTCGCGGCGTGGACGTCATGGCCCGCACGAAGTCGTATATCCCGGTCGAGATCTTCGACGGCACGCACCTGCCGTACACGGATCGCGAGTTCGACGCAGCGATGATGGTGGACGTCCTGCATCACGCTGCCGACCAGGAGGCGCTGCTGCGGGAGCTGGTGCGCGTCGTGAAGTCCGCGGTGGTCATCAAGGACCACGTGGTCCACGGATTGTTCGCAAGGCAAACGCTCGCGTTCATGGACTGGGTCGGCAATGCGCGGTACGGCGTTTCCCTGCCTTATGCCTACTGGACCAACGAGCAGTGGGCACGGGCGTTCAGCGCTTTTGGCCTGCGCGTCGGTGAGCGACGTGACCACCTCGGTCTGTACCCGTGGCCCGCGTCGCTGGTGTTCGAGCGCGGTCTGCACTTCGTGGCGCGGCTGGAGCGGACATGATCCTCGTGCTGTTGTCGGCTCTGTCCCTCGCAGCGGCGTTGAGCGCGCCGCGCTGGCTGACCGGCGCCGGGTGGGCGGCGTGGACCGTGCGCGCCGAGGCGTTCCTGCGCCGCCGCGGAGCGCTGGCCGCAGCGCTGGTTTCGATCGGCGTCGTGTGGTTCACCTG
>Ga0187893_10004130_pt1 | contig 28170 bp, 27 predicted proteins | sample MA1701074metaG_FD_139574 | JGI IMG/M metagenome (GOLD analysis project Ga0187893, IMG submission 139574) | White microbial mat communities from a basaltic lava cave in the Kipuka Kanohina Cave System on the Island of Hawaii, USA - MA170107-4 metaG ... | reverse complement strand
CTTCTGTGAGCAAGGAATCGAGCGGGCGGTCAACATCCTCGTGGATGCCCTGGTGGAAGCTCTCGGCGAGACCGGGGACGGCGAGCGGGACGCCATCCGGGATGCGGTCGAAGGTGTCTTCCCGGACATCGTCCGCCGGGGCGAGGAAGCGGCCGAGAACTACGCGGGGGACGTTTCCCATGAGGAGTGCTACTCGTGGGACACGGTACAGGAGGAAGTCGCGGATGCCATCCGCCGCCTCGACGCCGAGGACCTGCCGGCGGACCTGTACGACGAAATCAAGGAGGAGGGGCGTTCTGAGTCCCTCGCGCCGTGTCCCGACTGCGGTTCTGGCCGGCTCGAATTCCGGGAGATCCTCGGGGCGTGGAAGTGTGACCGATGCTGGACCGTTCAGGGGCTCGGCCCGCGAACCCCCAGCCCTTCGGCGCGTGAGAAGGAGTCCCGATGAAGGCGTGGGACATCCTCGGCTACACCGCGGACGCGGACACCTACTGCCCCGACTGTGCGGAACGGCGCTACGGACCGGACCGCGAGGGGAGACTTGACCATGAAGGGAACGAAGTCCGGCCGATCTTCGCGTCCGAGTCCTCGGAATGGTCTGAGTCCGGCGCCTACTGTGGGGACTGCGTGGCAGAACTCGTGGAGCCCGCGGAGCCCGAAGAGGAAAAGGATCTCTTCCCCTACTTCGACCGTTTCGACGTGGCGGAGGCTTTCCTCGTATTCGCGCATGACCATGGCCTGTACGGGCTCGTCGACAGGATTGAGCGGCTTTCCTTCCGCCCGCGGCCGAGTCTCTCAGACTGTGGGAGCCTGAGTCCGAACGGACAGGCGATCTACCGCCATCTGAAGCGCGAGAGGTACGCCGACAGGTTTGAGGATCCCTGCGCGCGGGCGCCGAGGCGGGAGGGAACGGCGCGCGAGTAACAAAACTGAGTCTCTGCTCCGGAACGGGGGTTCGGGGGTTGTCAACTCCTGAGAGGAGCAAGCCATGTCGAACAAGGTATATGAAATCGTGACGGAGCGGATCATCGCGCTTCTCAAGAAGGGCGTGGTCCCCTGGCGGAAGCCCTGGAACGTCGAAAACGGCCCGCGAACCCCAAGGAACCTCATCTCAGGGAAGCCCTACCGGGGCATCAACGTGTTCCTCCTGGCGTGCACCGAGTTCCGGTCTCCCTACTTCCTCACGTTCCGGCAGGCTAAGGCGAGGGGCGGATCGGTCCGCAAGGGAGAACACGGGTTCCCCGTCACGTTTTGGAAGATCCTGGACAAGGTGGACGATGAAAGGAAGGTGGTCGACCACATCCCGCTCCTCCGGTACTACACCGTGTTCAACGTCGACCAATGCGACGGGGTCAACTACCCCCGCGACACCGCACCGGCCACGTTCAACCCGGTCGAAGCCGCTGAGTCCGTGGTTAAGGCGATCCCCTCTCCCCGACCGTCGATCCGCCACGATGGGGAGACCGGGCGCGGCCCGGCCGGCGAGACGTTCGAGGCGTTCTACCGCCACGCGACCGACACTGTCCACCTGCCGGCCCCGGAACTGTTCGAGCGGCCGGAGTTCTACTACTCGACCTTGTTCCACGAGGTCATCCACGCCACGGGACACAAGGACCGACTCGACAGGTTGGACCTGGCGACGTACAGCCGGCGGGACGGAACCCGGCCGAGGGAGGAACTCACGGCAGAGATGGGCGCGGCCTTTCTCTGCGCCCACGTGGGCATCGAACAGGCGACCATCGAGAACTCGGCCGCATACATCGCATCGTGGCTTACGGCGCTCCAGAACGATCCGCGACTCGTGGTCCAGGCGGCCGGGCAGGCGCAACGGGCCGCCGACTGGGTACTGGGCGTGAAGCGGGAGGAGGAGGCATCGACAACCGATGGAGCGGAACTCGCATCGGCCGCGGACTGACCGAGCGGCGGCCCCTGCGGGCTCCCGCGGTTTCGCCACGGCAATCTCCCCGCTCCGGCGGGGATTCAGGGGTGGAACCCCTGAGAAAGGAATACATGTCCAAGCGTGCATTACGTCGAAAGAAGCCCCGGCGGCGTACGACCAGGGAATACCGCGTCCGATGGGAAATCGAGCGGGACGCCGATTCCCCGACGGAGGCGGCCCGGAAGGCGCTGGACATCCAACGCGACCCCTCGTCCACCGCGACGGTGTTCCACGTGTTCGGGCCCGGAGGGCTGAGTCCCCAGGAGGTGGACTTGAAGGATGCCCCGTGATGAGGCGAGAGTCCGCCCGCGGCGCTCACGGCCCGCCGTCCTGCCGGCGTTCAACCTCCCGCTCGCATTGGACTGGCAAAAGGGGCTGGGGATGGGACCACCGCTTCCCTCGGGAGTTCTCCGCCACGGTCGGCGCAACATGGGGACTCGTGCCGAGGGCTCCTGCATTCCTTTCGGCCTCCGAAGTTTCCCGTTCAGGGGCTCCGCCCCCGCGGCCCCTCGCCGGCAAGGCTGTCGGCACCGGGAGGACACTGGCCGTCTCCGCCGTCGATGCCGTCCAGGTCCATTCCCAGCATTCGGGCCTACCCCTTCGCGGGGGTGGGGATCCTTGGGGATGCGCTCCTCGTGGTCCTGGAACTGCCCCAAGCCCAGGTGGACGGTTGCCCTGGGACTTTCCCGGCGACTACGGGGCGGCGTCCGGCGCGTCTCCCGTCTCTACGGGCCGCCATCGGCGTTCCTCGGGATAATCCCCGGCGCGGTGGACGTGGACTCCCCGGCCAACCCCGACGCCAGCCCCGACGGCGGCATGCGGCATGGACCGCCGACGATGCGCTGCCACGAGGTCTGTCCGCCTGGTGGCGGGGTTTCAGAGGTTGCCCCTGAGTCCGGCAGCGTCTGACATGGAGCGACCATGAACAACCGATGCCAGAAGTGCGGCGAGCGGTTCCCCATCGATGCACGGGCCTTCACGCCGGAGTGCCCCGCCTGCTGCGGCATGGCCATCCGACTCGAAGTTGGCGAACATGGACCGACGAAGGCGCCTGAGTCCTTGCGGCCGGATCCTGGTGGCGAAGACCTCGACGTGGGGGGGGTTCTTCCTCCTGGGCCTCCTGATGGGCGTCGACGGACTGCCGTAGACCAAGGAGGGGGAGGCTCCGTGGACTCGCCATCTCCAACTTCGGATGCGCTTGCCTGAGTCCGGAAACCTGGGCTTGGATGCGATGGCGGCGTCCTGGGAATTGGGGCTCAAGGGCGACCACCTCGGGCAGGAAGTCGACCGCCGAAGTGTGATCGATGCTGAGCGCTGACCCCGTCCCGGCCAGCGTAGGAGCGCCGGTCGAGCAGGAGCCGTCGGCAGGGTGCGGCACGGCGGCCAGCCATTGCCGACCCCAGGACTTGTGCCGGCGCGGCACAGGTTCCTCCGTAAGGCTCCCTCGATTCCAGGGTTATCTCATGGTATCCTGCGGCGTCGAGTGAGAGCGGGATTCGGTTCAGCAGCAGGACTCCGGAGATGGTCGGGTGCCCCCGTTTTTCGGGAGTGCCGGATCGTGTTGACCACGAGTCGATGAACCCAGAGCAGCAGGCTCGTCAGGAGATCGACCGCCAGCTTGAGGCATGCGGGTGGGAAGTCCAGAGCCGGGACCGGCTGAACATCACGGCTGGACCCGGGGTGGCCGTTCGTGAGTTCCCGCTCAAGACCGGGCAGGCCGACTACCTCCTCTACGTGGATGCCAGGGTCATCGGCGTCATCGAGGCCAAGCCTGCGGGGCACACGCTCGCCGGCGTCGAGGTCCAGTCCGCCAGATACGCCGACGCTCTCCCCGACGGCCTGCCGACGCATCTGGTCCCCCTGCCCTTCGCCTACGAGAGCACGGGAACGAACACCCAGTTCACCAACTTCCTCGATCCCCAGCCCCGGAGCCGCCGGCTCTTCAGTTTCCACCGCCCCGAAGAACTGCACCGCCTCGTGAAGCTGGACCGCCAGCTACGCGGGGAACTCCGCAGCCTGCCACCCCTCAACACGGAAAGACTCTGGTCAGTGCAGGCCCAGGCAATCGCGAGCCTGGAGCGCTCGCTCGCCGCGGACCGCCCCAGGGCACTGATCCAGATGGCGACCGGAACGGGGAAGACGTTCACCGCGGTCAACTCCATCTACCGGCTCATCAAGTTCGCCAACGCTCGGCGAGTGCTCTTCCTCATTGATCGGGCGAACCTCGGCCGCCAGACACACCGGGAGTTCCAGCAATTCGCGAGTCCGCACACTGGCTACACCTTCACCGAGGAGTTCAACGTCCAGCACCTCCGCTCGAACGCGATCGACCCCGTGAGCCGCGTCTGCATCACGACGATCCAGCGGCTCTACTCGATGCTGAAGGGCGAGGAGGAGTTCGAGGAAGGCAACGAGGAGCAGTCGCTCTTCGAGATTGCTTCTCCCCTCTTTAAGCAGCCAGTCCCCGTCTCGTACAACGCAAGGGTCCCCATCGAGGCCTTCGACTTCATCGTCACCGACGAATGCCACCGCTCGATCTACAACCTCTGGCGCCAGGTGCTCGAATACTTCGACGCCTTCCTCATCGGCCTCACCGCCACGCCGACCAAGCAGACCATCGGCTTCTTCGACAACAACCTCGTGATGCAGTACGGGCACAGCGACGCCATGGCCGATGGCGTCAACGTAGGATATGACGTCTTCCGCATACTCACGAAGGTCAGCCGAGATGGCGCGACCCTCAAGGCCGATCCGGGCATCTTCGTCCCCCATCGGGAGCGGAAAACCCGCAGGATCCGGTACGAGGAACTCGACGACGACCTGACGTACACCGCCGACGAACTCGACCGAGACGTGGTCGCCGAGGACCAGATCCGGCTCGTGGTCCGCACTTTCCGTGACCGGCTTCCCACCGAGATCTTTCCAGGAAGGACCGAGGTCCCGAAGACGGTCGTCTTCGCGAAGGACGACAGCCACGCCGAGGACATCACTCGGATCATCCGAGAGGAGTTCGGGCGGGGAAACGACTTCTGCCAAAAGATCACCTATCGGACGACAGGGAAGAAGCCAGAGGACCTGCTCGCCGAGTTCAGGAACTCATTCAACCCGCGCATCGCCGTCACGGTGGACATGATCGCCACGGGAACGGACGTGAAGCCGCTTGAGTGCCTACTCTTCATGCGGAATGTGCGGTCAGCGACCTATTTCGAGCAGATGAAGGGACGCGGCGTCCGGGTCGTCGATGCCGATACCCTCCGGAGCGTCACGCCTGATGCCAGGACCAAGACGCACTTCGTCATCGTCGACGCCGTCGGCATCTGCGAGCGAGACAAGACGGATTCGCGGCCACTCGACAGACAGCCCTTAGTGCCTCTCGACAAACTTCTCGGGATGGTGGCAACCGGAATGGCGCATCCCGACCTCGTTTCGTCGCTCGGAGCCCGCCTTGCTCGCCTGGACCGGGAGATCAGCGAGGAGCAGCGCGAGGAACTGCGAGAGATTGCAGGCGGGAAGGACTTGAAGGCCCTCGTCTCGGACTTCCTTCGCAGCACTGATGCGGACGAAGCCGAGAAGCGAGCCAAGGAGAGGCACAACATCCCGGAAGGCAAGTCTCCGACGGAGAAGCAAATCGACGAGGCCCAGGTAGAGCTGATGCGAGAGGCGCTCATGCCCCTCCACAGCCCGAGATTCCGGGACTCGATCATTGGTCTCCGGAGATCCCTCGACCAGGTCATCGACGAGCAGACGCAGGACGAACTCCTCCGTGCCGGCTTCGACGCGCAGGCTCGCGAGAAAGCGCGGTCGCTGGTGACAAACTTCCGCAAGTTCATCGAGGAGAACAAGGAGGAATTGGAGGCGATCCGGCTCCTCTACAGCCAGCCGTATCGTTCCGGCCTCAGATATCGCCACGTGAAGGAACTCGTGGCAGCGATCAGTCGCCCTCCGCTCTCGACGACGGTCCCACGTATTTGGCACGCCTTCGAGGCGATGGAGCCGGAGGCGGTGAAGGGGCGTGGCGGAAACCAAGTCGTGGACGTGATCGCCCTTGTCCGGCACGCCCTGGACGGGAAGCGCCCGCTGGTCCCCTACGCTGGGTCTGTCGATGAACGGTACCAAGGATGGTTGATGAGCCAGGAGAACGCAGGAGTCCGCTTCTCTCCCGAGCAGCGGAAGTGGCTCGAAGCGATCAAGGACCATGTCGCCACGAGCCTGACGATCGACGAGGAAGACTTCGACGACCCGCCGCTGAGGCAGCTCGGGGGCCTCGGGAAGGTGTACGAGGTCTTCGGAGACCGGCTCGGCGACATCCTTCAAGCGATTAACGAGGCGTTGGCAGCATGACGAGCCAAATGTCGATTACGGGGCGCGGCGTACCGCCGGGCTGGGCAACCGCCAGGATCGGGGACATTTTGTCCTTATCCACCGCGAGGGTCGAACCAGGTAACCGCATCGAGAACCCTGAACTCTGCTACATCGGTTTGGAGCACATTGAGAGAAACACCGGACGACTCATCGGTTCTGGAACACCAGCCGATGTTAGAAGCACAAAATCCCTCTTTCGGAAGGGCGACCTGCTCTATGGCAAACTCCGTCCTTACCTGAACAAGGTTTACCTCGCCGAGTTTGATGGCATGTGCTCTACGGATATCTTGGTGCTTCCAAAGGCGTTGTGCTATTCGACTAAATTCCTGAAGTACCGTCTCTTGAGTGCCGACTTTGTTCGATATGCCAACCGCAATGTAAGTGGTGTTCAACATCCCCGGGTGCGCCCTCATACCCTCTTGGAGTTTGAAGTCAGCCTTCCCCCTCTTGTCGAACAATTCCGTATCGCCGACAAGCTCGACGAACTTTTCTCCAAACTCGACGCCGGAGTTGCCGCCCTCAAGCGGGTCCGGGAAAACCTCAAGCGCTACCGGGCCTCAGTCCTCAAAGCAGCCGTCGACGGCCGACTGACGGAGAAATGGCGGACGGAGAACACGTCCGCGGAACCGGCCTCGAAACTCCTTGATCGCATCCTTCAGGAACGCCGGCGCAAGTGGGACGAGGACCAACTCCGGAAGTACCAAGATAGCGGCAAGACGCCGCCCAAGCAATGGGAGCAGAGGTACCAGGAGCCGAAAGCCCCCGATCCGATGGGACTGCCAGGCCTGCCGAAGGGCTGGATCTGGGCATCCATCGACCAACTAATTGTGGCGGCCACAATCAATGGGATCTCGGTGAAGGGCTCGGACTCACCACCCGGAGTTCCAGCCCTCCGCCTAAACGCCATGACTGACTCCGGGTTTAATTACTCTGCACGCCGTTACCTGCCAATTTCCCCGGAAATCGCTGGGCATCTTCAGATCCGAACGGGCGATTTCTTCGTAAGCCGGGCGAACGGCTCTGTTCATCTCGTGGGTAGAGGGACTCTTGCCCAGCAGCCGCCAAAGCAGATTGTCTTTCCCGACCTCATGATTCGACTGCGATTCGCCGACGCGGGAGGATTGAAGGAGTACGTGAATCTTTTCTGGGGGTCACGGGTACTCCGCCGCCAGGTCGAAGCAAAGGTTCGCACGACGGCGGGCATTTATAAGATCTCTCAACGAGATATTGAGGCATTCGTAGTTCCAATTCCACCTTTGGACGAGCAAGGGAAGATTATCGAAGAAGTAGAGCATCTGCTTTCTGTTGCCCAGGAGACGCAGGTACAAACGGACACGAATTGCCGCCGGGCTACCAGCCTCCGACAGAGCATCCTGAAGCGAGCCTTCGAGGGTCGCCTGATTCCCCAGGATCCCTCCGACGAGCCTGCAAAAGCCCTCCTCGCCCGCATCAGGCATCAGCGGGAGGCTGACTCCGCGACTGGATCAGGACGGCAACCAATGACGCGGGAAGGTCGGAGGCGCGGCGCGCCTCGACACGGCAAGAGGACCAACGCAGACGAGACAGAGTACCGCCAGCTTGAGTTTCCCGCGCCCGCTGAAACACGGAGGAGAGTGAAATGAAGAAACACGGCGAGAGGAATGACCAGGCGAATCACACGCAGCAGATCGTCAACAAGGCCTGGAACTTCGCCCACGTTCTGCGGGACGACGGCCTCTCCTACATGGCGTACACGGAGCAGATCACGTTCCTACTGTTTCTCAAGATGGCCAATGAACAGTCAAAGCCTCCGTACAACCGCAAGCCGCTCGTCCCCAAAGGCTGCGATTGGGAAAGCCTTCTCAAGCGCGAGGGGGATGAACTCGAAGTCCACTACCGGCACGTTATGGAGGAACTCGGACGGCAACCCGGGATGCTCGGGGAGATCTTCAAGAAGGCGAAGTCCGAGATCCAGAACCCAGCCATTCTCCGCCGGCTCATCGTCGAGCTGCTCGGGTCCGAAAACTGGTCCTCGATGGAGGCGGACGTCAAAGGCGACATCTACGAGGGTCTCCTGGCGAAAAGCGCTGCCGAGTCCCCGAAAGGCGCCGGGCAGTACTTCACGCCCCGTGCACTGATCCAGGCGATTGTGGACTGCGTGCAGCCCAGCCCCGACGACGCCGTCTGCGACCCTGCCTGCGGCACCGGCGGATTCCTCCTCGCCGCGCTTCAGTACGTGATCGACCGCTTCGGGCGGGAACTGGACAAGGACCAGAAGAGGCACCTGAGGAAGGGCTTCGTCCACGGCGTGGACCTCGTGCCGAACACCGCGCGCCTCTGCATCATGAACCTCTTCCTCCACGGCGTGGACGCCGACCCCTGCCCCATCCGGTCTGGTGTGGACTCACTCGCCTCCCACCCCGGCGAGCACTACAGCGTGGTCATCACAAACCCTCCGTTCGGGAAGAAGAGCAGCATCGCGGTGGTCGGTGAAGGAGGCGACCTGGAGAAGGAGGACACCGCCTACGAACGGCCCGACTTCTGGACGACCACGAAGAACAAGCAGATCAACTTCCTCCAGCACGTCAAGACGCTCCTCAAGGTCAACGGGCGTTGTGGCATTGTCGTTCCGGACAACGTTCTCTTCGAGGGTGGGGCCGGCGAGACCGTCCGCAGGAACCTCCTTCAGCAGTGCGATGTCCACACCCTGCTCCGCCTGCCGACCGGCATCTTCTACGCGCAGGGAGTCAAGGCGAACGTCCTCTTTCTCGATGCCAAGCCCGCGCGTGAGAGGTCTTGGACGGAGAAGCTCTGGGTCTACGACCTCCGGACGAACATGCACTTCACCCTGAAGACGAACCCTCTCCGACGGGCCGACCTCGATGAGTTCGTCGCCTGCTACCGCCCCGGCAGCCGGCACCTTCGCAAGCCCACGTGGTCCGAGAAGGCACCTGATGGACGATGGCGGGCACTCGACTACGAGGAGGTGGTCAAGCGCGACAAGGTGAACCTCGACATCTTCTGGCTTAAAGACAAAAGCCTGGAGGACTCGGAGAACCTCCCCGAACCCGACGTTATCGCGAAGGAAATAGTCGAGGACTTGGGGGCTGCGCTTGAGCAGTTCACCAGCATCAGTCGAGACCTGGCGGAGTGATCAAGCATGTCCAAGACACCAGTGTGCGAACGCGGGAGCCGGAGGCTGCGAAACGCGTAGAGGAACATGAGAGCCTCGAAAGGTAGGCGCAAGCGAAATTCACAGCGGTCGACGCAAGTACCGGGCCAGCTCTACGGGTACTCAACGCAGATCACGCGGATGCTGGCACACCTACTTCGCTGCCATGAAGGGCAGGCAGTATCACTGGAAGTCCTCGACGATATCGCGGTTACCGGGCCTGGCTCTACGACGGCGGAACAGACGAAGAGCGGCCTCGCTCACAACCCTATCGCAGACCGGTCCGTCGATCTTTGGAAGACGTTATTCAACTGGGTAGAGGCCATCCGCAAGGGTGGCCTCGCCCTGGACACTCGGTTCGTACTTTATGTGGCCCAGCCCCACGAGGGGAAACTGGCATCGGAGCTTCATGAAACGACAGACCGACCGAGTGCCCTCAATTTGGTCATACGTCTGCGCCAGGAGTACTGGGGCGATCCCCCTCGTTTTGCCAAGAAGTCCGGCCTGCCCAATAGTCTCGCGCGCTACGTGAACGGAGTCCTTGAGACGAGCGACGACGTCTTATGCCGCCTCATCGTAGGGTTCGTGCTCCAAAAGGGGTCCGGCAGTCCGGGAGACGATATTCGCTCGTCACTACGAGAGAAGGCGATCAGCGGAGGCGCGGTCGAGAACATCCTAACGCACCTACTCGGCTGGGTGAAGCGGACGGTCGATGGATTGATTGAAAAGGGTCGCCCGGCAGTCATCACTTTTGGCGAATTCCACAAGATCCTCGTCGCCGAGGCAAAGCGCTTCGACCGATCGAATTCACTCGTTACCTCGCCCAGAACGATCTCGGAGACGGAAGTCAACTATGAGCTGCGTAACCGCGTATACATCCGACAACTTCAGATTATCAACTTGGAAGACAACGAACTCGTCCAAGCTGTGAACGATTACCTCCAGGCATCTGCGGCGCGTACTTTGTGGAGCGAACGCGCCGACGTAATTGAACCGAGCTTCGAGGAGTTCCGAGACGAACTTGAACGTCAGTGGGCCAGCCGACGACGACTCGCTCAGGTAGAGCATACAGGACGTACCGATCTGGATATCGGCCGCGTGGTATTCTCCAAGTGCATGGAGATCCGCCCCCGACTCCAGGGGATGGATGTCCCTGGCTTTTTTGCTCCTGGATCCTACCATGCGCTCTCCGATGGTATGAAGGTGGGCTGGCACCCCCGATATGAGGCAGAACTTGCAGCGCTCAGGCCTTCCGCGTCACCGGAAGACCATGTGCGGCTGGGTCGAGTCGAACTGGACAAAGGACAGGGAGGTCGAGGGTGACTCCGCTGCTAAACGAAGTGCAGGCGATGCAGAACCCCGCCCTTGGCGCGGTTCTGATCTGGAGGTTCGCCTGTGGCTACTCCCCTAAACGGGAGAATGGGCGCGGCATCCCCGTACCACTCGCATTCCTCGTGTTGCCGGTCGTCTTGCACGGTCGGACCAGAGCGGGGGTCGATTCCACCAATCTCGCTTCGGGCTTCCGGAAGTTTGAAGACAAATTCGAGGAACATGCCGATCTTCTCCTTGCCATCAACCACCGAACATTTGCTATGCGGCCGCTCTCATTGCGATCCGTGAGCATCGCTCTCGCGGCAGGGCTCCTCACGCTTCTCCCAGAGCAGGCAGCGCTATGGCCGCGTACCTATGCACGAGCGGCTGGAGCGACGAACTCAATGGTTGGACTCATGAAGGCGGCAGAGAAGCTCGGCACCTGGTGTGCGCAGCTAAGCCTGTTTGAGGTCTCGGGGATCCTGCGCGTAGAGTTCTGAGAAATGCGCTTCGAGATCAGAAAAATCGTCCTCTGGTAAAGGAATCCTGCGGCCGAGCCGCGTCTCCTTTCATTCGCGGCTGGAAAGGTGAACATCATCACCGGAGCGTCCAAGACAGGGAAGTCAGCGGTGATTCCTCTCATAGATTACTGCCTCGGTTCTGAGCGCTGCGCAGTACCCGTACGGACCATTCGAGATGCCTGCTCTTGGTTCGGGATCGTTGTTGGAACAGAAGAGGGTGAGAAGCTCTTGGCGCGCCGTGAGCCGGGAGAGCAGCAAAGCACTGGGGATATGCTTTTCCTCGAAGGACGAGATATCCAGGTCCCACTAACGATCCCGGAGAAAAACACGACTGTGGATGCAGTGAAACGGATGCTGGACCGACTTTCGGGCCTGACGAATCTTGGATTCGACCCGAGTGAGCAATCTGGGGGCTTCAGGGGCCGACCCAGCTTTCGCGACCTCCTCGCATTCACCTTTCAGCCGCAGAACATAGTGGCCAACCCCGATGTGCTCTTCTATAAGGCTGACACAGTTGAGCACCGCGAGAAACTCAAGACGATCTTTCCCTACGTTCTTGGCGCACTTACCCCAGAACTCCTGGCGAAGCGGTGGGAGGCCGACCAGATTCAGCGTGAACTGCGGAGGAAGGACCGAGAGCTTGATGCTCAGGCGCAGGCGACAGAGCGGTGGACGGCCGAACTCAGGACATGGGTGTCTGAGGCGCGCGACCTGGGGCTTGTGCCACCAGAGCAGGTCGACTCTGCGACGCGAGAGTCCGAACTCGTCGATCTGTTGAAGGATATCGTGGCAAGGACGTCCCGCGAGGCCAGAGTCACGGAAACCGCTCTCGACGCCTCCTCTCGCGAAGCCGCTGAACTCGACCGTGAAGAGGCCCAGGTGACGCTTGACCTTTCCGAGGTTCGCTCCCGAATGGAGCAGATGGTGCGCCTCCGGTCGAGCGTGGACGAGTACTCCGGCGCATTGAAGAAGCAGAAGGAGCGTCTTGATCTTTCGCGCTGGCTCCGCGACCTGACATCGAAGGACGCGCGTTGCCCGATATGTAGAGGTCCTTATGACGATGCACAGAGGGAACTCGACGCTCTCTGCGATGCATTGGCAGAAGTGGAGGCGTCGGCGCGACAGATCACTCCCGTGCCGGCGGTCTTCGACCGGGAACTGGTCCATGTGAAGAGCAGCGTGAGGCATCTCACCGACCGCCTTCAGGCTGTGCGCGTTCGCAAACGGGCGCTGGAGGAGCGGTCTGTAACGCTTAAAGAGACACGCTGGCACGCAGCAGCGGTTGACCGTTTCCTCGGCCGTGCAGAACAAGCGCTTAAGATGTTCGCGGCTCATGGAGCCGACGGCTCGTTGAGGGAGGAAGTTGATCGCCTCCGTGGTGAATTTGACTCACTGAGGGCTGCACTCTCCGAATCGGGGGTCCAACGACGGCTCGATGCTGCACTGGCTCGCGTATCGACCTACATGGCTCACGTCCTTCCTGCGCTGGACGCGGAGCGACCGAATGATCCCGCTGAACTCAATATCCAGGATCTGACGATCCGTGTAACCGGTGCAACAGGTCGAAAGGACTTCCTTTGGGAGATTGGGAGTGGTGCAAACTGGCTGTCATACCACCTCGCATCCACGCTCGCTTTGCATAAGGTGTTTCTGGAGCAGCGCGGAAGCCCTGTGCCTTCGTTTGTGATCTACGATCAGCCGAGTCAGGTGTATTTTCCGCAGAAGCTCGCCCGACCTCCTGAAGAGGGCTACGACCCAGAGCTGTCAGACGAAGACATCGTTGCCGTTCGCAAGGTGATCAAAGCCCTGAATGACGCGGTCATTGGCGCCAATGGAAGGTTTCAGGTCGTAGTTCTCGACCATGCAGGCGAAGACGTCTGGGGAGGATTGCCCGGCGTCCATCTCGTTGAAGAGTGGCGGAGTGGTAGAGCACTTATTCCACCCACATGGATCGACCGATAGGCGGAATGTCCACGAAGGTTGCTCAGCGAAAGCGGGCTGATCATGCTTGACGTTCTACAGTGCACCTTCGGGGTCAGCATCGACTCCTCCTTCACCGTCAAGCAAAACGTCGCCAAAAGTATGCTCGCGGACCTACGGCAGATTCTGGACGACCCTGGGCTCGCGGAAATGGGGGAGAGTGTGATTCCTGATGAGATACGCTCTCGTTCTGAGAATATGGATGACAATGTAGTTTTACAAGATTGGTACTCACTAATGAACTTCAATCGACCCGACTTTTCCAGTTTCGTCGTCCACTTCACGAAAGATGCCACACCAATCAGCACAAAACAGAAGTCCACAGAACTCACGGAAATCGCAGCCATGACCGCAAAAGATCGGCTGTTCTCCATACTGAAGAATCGGAGAGTCCAAGCGACCCGCATGCCCTGGACCAACAAGCGGGCCGTTTGTTTCACTGAATGTACCTGGCCAAGCCTCCTCGGTCACGCACAGCGTTACTCTCCTTATGGAGTTGGATTCAAGAAGGAGTTTCTTTTTGGGAATGGAGGCGGCCCTGCGTTTTACATGCCGCCTCATCTCCTGAAGCGACAGCAGAAGTACGTTGGCCAGGGCAAGCACCCCTTTGATCCCGAACTATTCGCGTTTCTAACCCCCTTCACTCCGTTTTACGCCCAACAGTCCTACAAAGACGAACATTGGGAGGGAAAATCTCCAGTAGATTTCTCTCATGAACGCGAGTGGCGTGTCCCGCGCGATTTGGAGTTCTCCGCAGACCACGTTCAGTTTGTCCTTGTCGATACATACGAAGACATGGCCCAAGCCCCCAAGGATCTCAAGGATTCGGTGGGTCGAGAGAAATGGATAATCATGTCCGTGTATCGCAGGATAGAAGAGATATGGCCTACGCATCAGTTGCCAGAGTGAATAAGGCGACCATGCCACCAAGATGTCAGTCAATGGTCGCGGAGCATTGGCCGCCATCGGTGGCCCTGACACGTTGTTGGGCAATGTCGTATCGGAGTTCCGACGCTTCGGCACGAGTTTGCGAGAGCGCGTGTGGAGGTCCCGGAATTCGTGACACTGCCGGCCCCATCCCTCTTTCATCCACCGTTCCTACCTTCCCTCATGGCGGTACTTGGGTGAATGGAGGCGAGGATTTGAAGTCAAGGGAGCAGGTAGGTGCAGGGGATTTATCTCCCGATCTGAGGGCTCTGCTTGCAGGGGGATTCGAGGGGATTTCGAGGTAGTATTCCGCATGTAGGGGAGTTCCCGGCCTCTCCAGGGGATTTAAACTCCCCCACTCCCGCCGTGAGACCTTGTATGACCGGCTCCTCCAACGGACGGGCATCCAGCTACCTCCACCGGAAAGCCATCGCCGACCTCCGCCTCCCCCGTCGATGGACACCGCCTCACGATCCATCGCCGCTCATGGCGTCTGCGGGAGCCACTTGAACTTGAGCGGGTCGCCGCTCCATCTTCCTGACTGCGCGCACAACCATCCGGCGCACGAGGCCGGAGAGGGTCTCGTACCGCTCCTCGGCCAAGCGCTGAAGCCGGTCGAGTAGATTGGCTGGAATGCGGACGGCGACCTTAGCATCAAATCGCCGTGACTGCTGTGTTTCGTTGGTCATCGTCTCACCTCCTGCGACCAAGTGCATCCTGATCCATGGACTATACGACCCGAGCACGACGCCGGCAGTAACGGCGGCTGACGACGAGGCCAGGCACCACGAGTCAACGTCGGGCTCGGCATCCCCTTGCCGGTCTACCATGGAGAGCTTGCACGCCCTGAACCGACCGCAATCCGGCACCCTACGCCGGCCGGGCCAATGGGGAGCGGGAAAGTCGCCCGCGGCCCAGGCAGAGGCGTTCAGCAGGTCGGGAAAAGTTCCTCCGGCAGCCCATGGGGTCCGGAGGATTCCTGGCAGCATCAGCGGCGAGAAGGACGGCGTCGTGGGGGCCTCCTCCCGGTCCCTCCACCAGCGGCCGACCAAGGGAGGTTCCACCCGGCTGGCAGTTCAGGGGGCACTTGACCCTTCTCCGCTTGGCGGCCAGACTCGCCGGGAGCACGCGCTGGGATGACGTCATGGGAGTCCCCTGGAGGACCGGAGTGCCGGTCTCCGTTTTTCCTGAACCCACTGCTGTCGCGCCGGGGCGTTGTGGGACATTATGCCCCAAGACATAGCGGTGTAAGGGCAGAAATCAGGCCTCCCGTCAATCGAGTCGTTATGCGTATGATAATAACTATTAAACACTTACGGACTTTCCAGAGAAGTTAGCTGACGGGAACGCTACTTGCTTAAGCGAAGCCCGGTCGGAATATTTGAGATCAGTATCTTTGTTAGGGGATCAGGGAATTTCCAGTCCCCTTGTACTACGGGAATGGTGGAGCCAAACCTGGAAATGAGTCAGACAGGTAATAGAGACGAAGTGGACACAGCAGCTCTCGCCAAAGCCTTTGAGGCGCTCTTACGGAAATTCCCAAAGTTCAGACGATCCCAAGCCCTGTTCATCGTCGTCTTCATTGGGATTTTGGGCGGTGGGTACTTCTTTTGGACGTCATTCTCTAAGAAGGAGACGCCTGGAACGACGACCAAGATACACGCTGGTGGTGACTTAAACAATCATGGACAGATCATAACTCCTGGACCATCGTCTACGATACAAATAAATCCGAAGACGACCTATCAGGCTCTTCCTCTTCCTGAACCTGGGAAACCTGAACAGCGCCTCAGCGATTTAGAGCCGGAATTGGAAACCCTGGGTCAGGAATACCAGCTTTTCCGAAGTCAGCTTCGGGGTGCAGAAGTGATTAGCAAGAAAGCAGTGGATCTGGCAATCAAGGTTGGCAGCGTTAGTGGATTGGAGAAACCAGGCGAGGTGAATCGGCTCGCGGCCACCGCCTATTGCTACATGGTGGCAGCTCTCGTCGAAGACCTGATCGCAGACAAGGTCCTCTATCCCGGCCACCGAGTCACCGATGCAAAATCGAATCGTAACACCTACGCCGACAAGGTAATCGCCTTCTACAAGACACTGACGGTTCTCGCACTGGAGGTTGAATGTAATGCCAAGAAAGATGCCGGAGTCGCCGACACCTATATGGTAGTTTATCAGAGGCTGGCCATCGCCTCACAATGTTATGTGCATGCACTTGCAGTGAAAGCGCATGGGGGCGACGGCGTTACCATTGAGGAGGCTTACGCCGCACATCTCGACAGCATGAAACGGTTCCCGAAGATTTGGGAGCCAGATCCATCGGACCAAGAGCCGATTCTTGTGTGGCTCAAGTCGAAGGCTAACAAGCCCAAGTAGGAAAGGGAGATTACATGAAGGTTGTCGCACTTCTGCTGATGTTCGTCCTCATCGAGAACTACTCCTTCGCTTCGCCGGTAGGGAGGCTCCTGGGACGAGCGGAGTGGACCCTCACCGCGACGCCCCGCGTCGAGTCCACGGTGCTGAGCGTTTGGCCGCCTGCGCCTCCCGCGCCGCCGAAGCACCCCACCGGAGATTAATGCACGTCGCAGGAATTGCTCCAATACGTTAGCACGTGGCCGCACCAATGCGTTATCTGATGTCTCCACCCGGCCCGCGTCGTGGCCGGCACTCGCTCAGAGGTGCGGAAAGGGTTCCCCGTCAGGAGCGCGGGACAGGATCGGCGAAGGCGACGAGATCAGAGCGGCGCGGAACATGAGCCCGCGATGCCCAGGGCGATTCTCCCGGCTGGCTACCGGTGCTGAAATCCTGAAAGCCTTCAGGGACTCCGCCACTCCGGCTAAGACGGGGGCTGCCCAGGGACGCCGTCGCCGCCCTGTTTATTCCCGTTCCCCAACGCTCCCGGCTTGCAGCGCAGCGGCATACGGGCGTGGCCAGACCTTGCGGCCGATTTTCTTGAACTGCTATACGCCGAGCGCTCCCCGTTCGTTCCGCGCCCTTGAGCCAGGAGCTTTGATGGGCGCCTGCCAAGATATCGAGGCCACTGCCATTCACCACGGCGACCGTACCGCCGTCGCCATCAATCGTCCGCTCTCCCGATAATCCCTGTCCTATTCCCGAACTTGAAGGAGACTACGCTGGCGCGAACGATGGACCCAAGCTCCTTTGGGGTGCGAGGTTACTCTACGGCGCAGTAATCTTGCCGTTGCCCCGAATGCAGGCTCCAGGGAGTCCGGGCTATCCTTCTCAGATTCCATCCGACCCGGCGTCGCGAAACGTGACCGGACGCCGTCCCTGGCAGAAGGAAGGAGTTTCAACATGCCCACGGCTTCTCCTGGGTCCATGACGGCATTTCCCACAAAACTCAAGGGTGTCTCACATAGCAACCCTGGTGACGGCGCAGTTCGCCAGAGTCTGTTGGAGAACGAGATCTGTCGACGGGGTGATCTCCTCAAACTTCAGCACTTGGCCGACAATCCCTACGACCGGAATGCGGTGGCCGCGAAGACGCAGAGCGGAATTCAAGTAGCCTGGATTCCGAAGGAGCGTGCGCCTGAAGTTGCGAACGCTCTCGATGCCGGAAAAAGCTGCGGAGCCTACGTCTACGAAATTCGGGAGAAGACCGAGCAGCACCCCCATATAGGCGTCTCGGTGTACGTGTTCATGGCGGACTCTGACCTGCCGCTCGAAGATATCCGGCAGGAATTCCTGGACTGGGCGAAGAGAGAAGGCCACGAGATCCCGCTGCAAGACGTCTGAGGGTTCCACGGCCGCCTCGACCCTCCGGCGCTCGTTCCGCAGCGGTGCCCCTGCCCTACAGGTGCCTGGTGAGGCAATCGTCCCATTCGCTGACTCCACCATCGGAGGGAGCAGCAGCGCCCTCGACGTCGAGGTCACGCGACAGGTACCCCCACAGCACTTGTCCCACCGACGACGTGAGTGACCGGGGTCCGCCGAGGGTCCGGTAAGCCGCATAGTCGCTCCAATCAGGCTGTCCTCCGGACGTTTCCATCTCTGCGATGGGGTATTCTTCTTGGGTAACCATCGGATCGGCGGATCGCGAAATCGTGGAGGTACAAGTGGACGTAGACGCGCTGATGGGGCAGGGACAACCCCGACAGCCGAGCAACGGGGAGTCGAAGCCTGCCCGCCGGGCCTCCCGAGAACATGGGACAGTTATGGCGAGCCGCCCAGCCGCCCCAGCACTCGACAGAGCGAGCGCTTCAACATTGACGCCGCCGACAGATGAGAGTCTGTCGCACGCAAGTGGAATGGCGATTTCCCCACTTGAAAGGGCTTCGGATCCCGATGTCGGCGTTGCGGAACCGAAGGTCATCCTCGGGCCGGACCTCAATGCTGCCGCTGACCAGGCCTGGGCAAGACTCGCCGCGCGGAACGATCCGCCTCGATTGTTCCTCTACGCCGGTGTCCCGCACCGGCGCGTGGAAGAGCGTGACGCGCTGGAAGTCCTCACGGTGGATCGGCTCCGCTGGGAAGTGGAAGAGTCCGGATGTCGTTGGCGGAGGTCGGGACGGACGGACACGGAGCCTCCCCCACCCATGCTGGCGAAGAACATGCTCGCGACACCGGTCGGGAAGATCCCACTCCCGCCCCTCCTCCGGTTCGCCTCGGCTCCCTTCTTCGCGGCCGACGGGACCCTCGTGTGTGAGCCCGGCTACCACGTCAACGCCAAGGTGTTCCTCCTCCCGATCGCTGGGGTTCACCGCGGCGATATACCTGACTCGCCTGAGCCGAAACACGTCAAGTCGGCCAAAAGGGGAATCCTCGATTGGATGCTCGTAGACTTCCCCTTCGCGAACCAGAGCGACCGGGCACACGCCGTGGCTCTCCTCCTTTTGCCCTACGTGCGCCCGATGATCAAGGGGCCCACGCCCCTCCACAGCATCCAGGCTCCGAAGAACAACTGCGGGAAGACGTTGCTCGCCACCGTACTCACCAGGCCGTTCCTCGGGGACCGCGAGCCAGCGAGCATGAGCCAGCGGGGGCGGGACGACGAGTGGAGGAAGACGATCACGGCGAAGCTCCGGAACGCTCCGAGCCACCTCTTCATCGACAACGTGAAAAGCAAGGTCACCTCTGGGGCTCTTGCCCATGCCTTGACGGCGGAGCTCTGGGAGGACCGCCTCCTGGGGGCGAGCATCATGGGGCAGTTCGAGATCACGAACGTCTGGATCATGACGGCGAACCGTCCGAGGTTCGACGACGAACTCAAGCGGCGCCGGGTTCGGATCGCCCTCGAACGGCCCGAAGGGGAGCGGACCTTCAAGATCAAGGATCTCAAGCCGTGGGTCCGGAAGAGATCGGGACGGATCTCAAAGGCGGCACTGATCCTCATCCAGGCATGGATTGCCCAGGGGAAACCCGAGGGCCACCGCATCCTCGACAGCTTCGAGCACTGGTCCAGGGTCATGGGCGGCATCCTGGACGTTGCAGGGATTCCCGGTTTCCTCGACGAGGAGGACGGCGACGGGGACCCTGATGTCCAGGGCTGGAAGAGCTTCCTCCGGGACTGGTGGAAGGAGCATCGTTTGAGGGACGTCACGACCGGCGAACTCCTCCGAGTCTGGCAGAGGCTGAAGAAGAGGCCATGCCGGCTTGCGGGGGAGAGCCCTGAGGTCTCCCTCGCGAAGCACCTCGATGCCCAGGTTGGCCGGTGCTTCGGGCGCTGGACGATTGGGAAGAGTCGGGGGAAGAACCGGAAGAACCAGACCCTCTGGTACCTGGAGAGGGCGGTGGACGGGGCAGGGTCTGCCGCCCGGCCCTGACTGAGCGGAACGACATGCCTGAGAGGCTCCCATCTGACGATGCCGAGGATGCATAGGCTGATTGGAGGAGTTGTTACCCACCACTACACCTACCTCATCCACAGGGGACCTCCTCATCACCCTATGCATCCTATTCAGCGCTGGGGGACTCATCGCCGACAACGCGGTGTGTTGTGACACCGCGGCATCCATTAGCGCGACTGGCTGCAACATCCTCCGGATGGACCACGCCACTCGGCTGATCAGAACCGGCGAAGATCCACGCGAACCTGGACTGCCGGCCTCGACCTCAAGTCCGGGTAGTTCCCTGCTTGCCGGCGGCAACCACGCCGCCTTTGTCAACGCTGCGGCTGGCGCCGCCTCGATGAGGGGCCCCGAGAGCCGCCAGGGCTCGTAGGGGATGATGAAGACACCTGTATATATGTTGATCTTATTGACAGATAGAAAATGAGGAGAAGATACTGACCACTGGAAGACTCATTCCGGTGAAGTTATCGTCGGCAAGATGGCCAACATCTTCATCGACCTCCCCGGGGCGGCTTTCCAAGAGACCGACATCTTCAAGACACTCGTGGCCGGCGAACCAGTCCTGCTTGAGAGGAAGAGCGACCAACCAACCGTTCGAGTACGCCTCCACGGCGAAACTCTGGTTCAGCGCCAACGCCCTTCCTGAGACCAGCGGCACCTCGTACGTCTTTTTCCGCAGGTGGATCATGATCATCTTCCCTTCCCGTTCACCAAGCGTTTCGATGAAGCGGCTGCGGACCCGGACCTGGCCAAGGGGCTCACGACCCCCGAGGCCCTGTTGAACCTCCTCCGTCTCGCCATTCCCGAAGCAGCGAACGGCGAAGGCCAGAGGCCACGTTGCGGTCCATCCACAGTCGTCGGTTCGACTCTCAACCCACCCCGTCCAAGGGCCGATAGTAGACGATGGGTGGACCCTGACCCTGACCACCGGCAAGGACTGCGGCGTGCCGTCACCCATTGCCGACGTAGCCCTCGCGGCGCTTGAGCGATCATGGCCAGCAGATACCAGCTCCTGGAACGGCTCCGGCCCGAAGAGTTCGAGGCCCTGAAGGCGGACATCGCCCAGCGGGGCGTCCTCGTCCCAGCGGAGGTTGACGATCGCGGCCGGATCCTCGATGGCCACCACCGGGTCGAGATTGCCGAGGAACTCGGCGTTCGATACCGGACCATCAAGCGCCGGTTCTCCGGTGAACGTGAGAAACTGGAGCACGTCCTCAAGATCAATCTGCTGCGCAGGCACCTGGGTCCCGTCGCCTGGGCGGAGGCGTTCAAGAGACTCTGCGAAGTGCGCGGCATCCGGCTCAAGCAGGGGGTCCGGAACGATCGGAAGGGGACCAGGGAAACAGTGGGACGAGTGGCGATCGAACTGGGGGTATCGCGACGCACCGCCTACCGAAGGCTCCGTCTGGCAGATGACCTCCGTTCCCATCCCGACCTGCGTCGGAAGGTGGACCAGGGGGACATGGACTCCAACCGTGCGCTCCGAGTCGTGCGATCTCGTCAGCGGGAGCGGCGTGTCCGCCGTGCCAGAAGCAACCTCCGGATCCCGCCCGAATGCCGCATCGAACGCCGCGACTTCCGGCGGCTCGACCTCTCCCCGTCGTCGGTGGACCTGGTCTTCTGTGACCCGCCTTTCGGACGGGAACACTTGGTACTCTGGTCTGACCTCGGGGAGTTTGCCGCTCGCGTCCTCAAGCCCGGGCGTCTCCTTGTCGCGTACTGCCCCCAGTGGTGTCTCCCGGACCTCCTCGGACGGCTGGCGAAGCACCTCACCTACGTCTGGCTGGGCGGCATCGTCTTCCGGGGCTACCGTCGGCCGCGGTTCCACGGCTCGAAGATCGAGGTGGGGATGAGGCCGCTCCTGTTCTCCTCGAAGGGGAGATACCGCCCGACAGGCTGGGTCACCGACACGTACGCTCAGGGCGGCGGCCCGGACCAAGCGGAGCGGCGATTTGTGGGATGCGAAGTCGACGCGCAAATGGTCAGGGTGGCGAGGGAGAGGATCGCCGATGAAGGGAGGTCAAGGCAGCGCCTATGAAACCGCCCGACAGACCAATCACGATAGCGCGATAGCATGACGCTGAAGGAGCGAAGTGAATATGGTTGGAAACCCGTACGAGGAGCTGAAGGCGATCTCTGATGCAGTCTATGCCGGCGAGAGGACGGCTTGGGGACAAGATGTCCTCGCCCTCTTGGGGAGGAACGGCATCCGTCCCCGCGGCGACGACGGTACACTTCACAAGGTAACCTTCTCCGTCGCCAAGGAGCCGGACATGGATACGCTGGTCGTGGGCCTCAGGTACCAGAAGCGAGACGGCTCATTCACGGAGGACACCTTCGTCTTCCAGCCCGGGAAGGAAATCGTGAAGTGCTACGGGACGAAGATCGAAAGGCTCCTTCCGGAGTACAAGGGCACCCACAAGGCCCCGCCTACTAACCCCATCGTCCTCCACTGCCTGGGCCCGGACAACCACAAGTACGAGCTGACGGCCGGAGACCTTGCGGATACGAAACGGAAGTACCCACAAGGGCAGATGCCTTGCCCGGTCTGCGGGCGGCCCATTCCACTCCAGCCGCTTCTCAGGAAGGTGGAATGAAGATCGGATGGTGTATTGGAGAGATCGGTCTGACCTGGGGTTCCATCATCCATCGAATCGAAAGGCGTGATCATGAACAAGTGGCTACAGCAGGTTTTCAAGGCTGGTCAGGTCGCAAGGGGGAACATCGTCCGGCGAAAGAAGTCAACCGTGGAAAACAACGCGACGATGAACGGTCTCATCGCTGAGGTGAAGTCGAGGGGGTTCCATTTGATCGAGACGGGTGATTAAGTTGTGGTCATCTGCAATGCTGGCCACTTTAGGCTGGTAATCTGAGTGGCTTCCTCCACGGATTCAAACACTCGCAGTAGAGCACAGGATTATAGTAGGGGTGTGAAGTCAAAGACTGCGGCGCCTCGTGGGGAGCGAAGAGTGAGAACCTATAACATCGATGCACTGTAGTTTATGCTGAGCGTCATGCTGAGCGTTAGGCGGTCAAGATCATGGTGAGAATCATCGCCTGGAACATTGCTCGGCGAAAGGATGCGTGGCGGTACCTCCTCGATTCGGATGCCGACATCGCACTTGTCCAGGAGGCAGTCCCGCCTCCGGCTCACATTGCGTCAAAGTTTGACGTCGATCCTGCTCCTTGGCGAACGGCCGGCGCCGGCCTGAATCGGCCATGGCGAGCGGCGGTCGTTAGGCTGTCGACTCGCGTCGGAGTGCAATGGATCGAGCCGAAACCAATCGCGGATGCTCACCCCCGCGAACTGGCGGTAAGCCGACCCGGGACTTTGGCCGCCGCGATACTGATGCCTCCGTCAGGTCAGGCTTTCGTCGTTGCTTCGATGTATGCCCCGTGGGAGAAGCCGCACGGGACAACTGGAAGCGGGTGGATCTACGCCGATGCGTCGGTCCACCGCCTCATTTCTGACCTTTCGGCGCTTGTTGGACAGGAGACCAGGCACCGAATACTTGCCGCGGGTGACCTCAACATCCTGCATGGTTACGGCGAGGGCGGCAGTGACTACTGGTCATGCCGCTACGCAACCGCCTTCAGCAGAATGAGGGCGCTGGGGTTCTCGTTCGTGGGCCCGCAGGCGCCAGCCGGTCGCCACCCCGAGCCGTGGCCCGACGAACTCCCGCGTGAGAGCAACAACGTTCCCACGTACCACACGAGCCACCAGACTCCAACCACCGCCACGAGGCAACTCGACTTCGTGTTCGCTTCCAATGGTTTAGCAGATCACGTTCGGGTGACCGCGCTCAACGAACCCGAGCACTGGGGCCCGAGCGATCATTGCCGCATCGTCATAGACGTGGCATGATCGGCAGGTAGTGGAGGCCGTGCACTCCTCAACGCGGAGTTCCGGAGTTCCGAGAGGATCCCATCCCGATGACCCCACTTGAGCGCGTAGGACTTGCCCTGTCACCGGCGGTCAGGGCCACGCACGGGTGTGGGTGCGACCGTACATGGCACAACTCGACTATCACGGGCCCGACAGCGGGTAGCCGCCGCCTGCCGATGTTCCCCACGAGGACGACGAGTTCATGGCGGCATGGAGCCCGCGAGATGAACACGACCCCGACAGCGGGCGCCGCCGGGGCCGTTGCGGCAGTTGTGGGCGAAGTTGTCGCGGGCGAAGATAGCCCGGATCAGGGGGTGGCGTCAAGGGGCCCGGGCAGAGAATCGAGAGCGTCCGGGCGCACGCCTGGGCCTAACCGCCTCGGGCATGTTCCGCCGCCTCGCCCCGTCCGGAGGCCGCCCTCCGAGGCCATTGAGGTGACCAAGGAGTTCACCGCCGTGTGGCCCCTGCCACCCACTCCCGCCGGGCTGCTTCCGCTATTCGGGTGGCGAGGGTGACCATCCCCAGCCGTGGCCGGGCCGTTGCGTGTCACGCCTTCGCGACTTCCAGTCTTTGCGCCGCCTCCACCGCCTGCCGCACCCGCTCCCGGAAGCGGTCAGGGTCCCGAACGAACGGGAAGCGCTGCCGGGTGCTGCCGGTCCCGCCGACTACCACGGTTCCGTAGCCGAAGATCCTCCCGAGAGGGTCCTGCTCGACGTCGATGCTCTCCAACCTTGGTGAGGAGAACCTCCGTCGTCTTCCTGATGAGGACACCCGCCTTGAGGAGGACCCGCCGATTGGTGACGACGCATTCGGCCACCCGGTAGGCCAGGAAGGCGAAGGCGACGCAGGGAAGTGCCGCAAGCGCAACGACTCCCACGATTCGGAACTGCGCATCGCCGTCGAGGCTGCCGCAGGCAACCCAGATTCCAGCGATGAGCGCCGCCGCGAGCAGAGCGCTCCCCACCGGCAGAACCAAGTGCAGCCCCGTTCTGTAGACCTCGCGCTCACCGGGCAAGAGATCTTTCGTCATCGATTCCTCCTTCTCGCCTCACTGTACGCCGGCAGAGCCTCGACGGCGTTATGGCTGGATTGCCCAGTGGCCGACAGCGGCCCCCGTTGTACCCCGCCCTACTGGTCGGTGGACCCCATGTGCTTCAGCCGGATTTCAAGGAGCCGGATCTTCTCGTCAATCTCCTTGCGCTTCGCGATGTACCGGTCGGTCTCTTCGATCGCTCCTTCGGCCCGACGGAATATCGCTTCCCTATCACCTTCAAAGGAAGTGGGTAAACTCACCTTCATGGTGTCTCGGTATTCGCGCAGCACCCGAATCTCGCGAGCGATCTCCTCTCGTGGGTCAGGGCGTTCGACCGGTGGAGGCGACGGAGGAGCAGGATCCGGCGCCCGGCTGACCACGGCAGCGGGCACGACCCCATGAGTGTCCCCTTCTGCGTGCGAGGTGCATCCGACCAAAAGGAGCAGGGCGGCGACAATCAAGGCACGACAGGTCCACATGAAGTTGCACCTCAAGCAAGGAGCCCAGGAAGAATATCCCAAGATGGGATATCATGCCAATCCGGGGCGGATGCCTTGGGTCACCTCGACCTATCGAACCGCTTCACGAAGTCGATGAGGGAAATGTCGATGGCTTGGCAGACACGGCGGAGTTCGACGAGGTCGAGGCGTCGCTCACCCTTCTCGTACTTGGAGACGAACGACTGGGGCTTCTTGAGCCGCTTGGCCACCTGGTCCTGCTTGAGGCCGGCGGCGCGTCGGACCTGTCGCAGGAGAGCGCAGAGGCGCTCGTGGTCCGGTGTGAAGAGCGACTTCTCCATCGTGGAGGCGGACCATATCCTTCATTGGGATATATCCCAAATTGGGATAGTGCTTTGAGAGAGCCTTCTCATGGGCTTCCCCGAAAGTGTGAGAACGACGAAGGCCAGCCTCCCTCGGGGTCTCGCCGGCAAGACCGACGGCGGTCTGAGACGGCGATCGAAGTTGATCGGCCTGCCTCGACGCCTTGGCTGTCGACGATGCAGGGCTGGATCAGGCTCCTCCGAGGTCCGGCGCTTCGAGGGGCCAGCACGTGGACCTGACGAGACCTGGGCAGAGGGGGCCTCCGTGGACGCGCGCCCCAACCCACCTACCCCACCTTGGCCGTCGCCGCCCTGGATGGTCATCAGGCAGGCGAGCACGTTGTCACTGACGAGGGCTTCTGGTGGGGTCGCCGAAATCCTGCCGATTTGCGCATTTCTCTAACCCACGGCACGCCAACGGATTAGAGCCCCCAGTCGATTCTGGGCGTAAGGGCCTGTGAAACTGGTGGTTGGAACAGATGGGCCATCTGCGTAGATTACTCATGCGGCTCAGGTGTCCTCCCCGGGCCGCACAAGGGGGCGGGGCAGGTCCCCACGCGAAATGTTGAAACCACGAGGGAGGCAAGATCGTCCGCGCAGTCGAGGAATCGCCATGGATCATGAGGTGACTGGGGCAGCGGCGCAGCAACTGGCGTCCGGTCCTCAGGCGCCCCCTGACCACTTCGGCTATTCTCCACCCCTTTCCCTCCTCCTCCTTCTGAACCAGCAGAGACTCTCGTTGGACCACCCCGGTCAGCCAGGGGGAACCGTGGACAAGGTGTCTGACCCGGCCCCGGCGGCTCAGCGTGCAGTCGTACCGGCCCCGACCCCAGGTGCTGACTCGCCCTGGATGACGACCGCTCAGGTAGCCGAGTATCTCCGCGTGTCCAGGGGCACCGTTCGGAACTGGGTCAGCCAGCGCCGGGTCCCCTTCGTGAAGCGTAGGGGCGTGGTTCGCTTCCACCGGGATCGGATCGACGAATGGCTTTCGGAGGGCGGGTGCAAGGGCCGTCACTCCGTCGCCGACATGGAGGCTCGGCGCTGGAGGACTCCGGTCAGAGCAGGCCCTTCAGCGTCGGGTCACTCTCAACGACTCTCTGAATTGCCTCCCGCTGGACGTCAGGGTTGAAGTGGGTGTACTTCTCGGTCATCTCGATCGTCGTATGTCCGAGGATCCCCTGGACCAGAAGCGGGTTGACACCGAGTTCCTGCGCCCGCGTCGAGAAGAGGTGGCGCAGCGAGTGCGCCCGGGTGATGTCCGATCGGCCGATCTTCGCCGCGACCTTCATGAACTCCTGGCGGATGCGCTTCTCCGGGATCTGCCCCATGGTGCGGAGGAAGACCGCAACTCGCCGCTTGAGCGCCTTCTCGCTGGTTACGCCCTCCGCCCTCGCCTCGGCGGCGATGGTCTGGAGACGCTCCGCGAACGCCGCCGGCGAACCGAACCGTTCAGGTAACGTCGCCTTCCCCTCCGCGAACTTCCTGTTGAGGAAGACGAACCCCTCAGCGCGGCCGCCGATGAGGCGCCGGAACAGACGGGTCATTTCGGGGATGAGGGGCAAGACCCGCTCCCGGCCCGTCTTCACACTCCAGTAGAGGAGAGGCTTCGAGCGGACACGGAAGACACCCTCCCCCACTTCCACATCCGACACCAGGAGGTGGGTCAGCTCACCCACCCGTAGTCCGTAGATCGCAAGGGCGAGGAAGATCGATTGCTGCCAGTCGTCAGAGGCCTCGAAGAAGGCTCGCCGCTCCTCCGCGGTGAACAAGCGAACCGGAGCGCCATCGGAGCGGAAGGTCTTGTCGATGGGGAAGGTGCTGAAGGGGTTCTCGGTGTAGGGCGGCAGGTACCGCCGCTTCCGCGCCCAGTTGAACATCGTCCGGCAGACGCAGAGGACGAAGCGGATTCCGGCCGGCGTGTAGCGGCCTTCCTTCCCGGTCAGTGCGCCGTTTCTCGCCCGCGGCAACCGGCGGAGCCACTTCACGAAATCGTCGACGGTCGCCTGCGCGACCTGGTCGGCGGTCAGGACCCTCGGCTGCGAACGGACGAATCGGCGGAAGTGCTCCAGGGCCGCCCGGTACCGGTCGACCGTGCGCAGGGCGAGCCCCTGGACCTCCTCGGTGTGCGAAGTGAAGAGTGGGACCATCTCCTCGACGGTGACGCGGGTGAAGCCGAAGGGGGAGGGGCTCCCCTCCTCAAGGGAGGCGTTGACCCTGGAGGCCGTTGCCCGGGCCACCGCCAGGTTCCCGTCCACCTTCCGTCGCACGGACTTCCCGGCCTCGCGGTAGTAGAGGGAGTAGGCCCTCCCCCGCCGGTAGACCGTCACGCGACCGATTCTCTCGACCTTGACGTCCCGTGTGTTCCCTGAGGTGGTGAACCCCGTGTGCTTGCTTGCCCCTGTCGTCGCCATGGTCGTGCCTTCCGGGTCCTTG
>Ga0187893_10004129_pt1 | contig 28170 bp, 34 predicted proteins | sample MA1701074metaG_FD_139574 | JGI IMG/M metagenome (GOLD analysis project Ga0187893, IMG submission 139574) | White microbial mat communities from a basaltic lava cave in the Kipuka Kanohina Cave System on the Island of Hawaii, USA - MA170107-4 metaG ... | reverse complement strand
GTGTCAGCCGTGCGGTCTGACCGCGAGTCACCGCTCGCGAGTTTGCAACACGTGCACCACCTGCAACACGACTCACAAACTTGACTCATCCGCATCAACTTTGGATCTCCAAGTGCCCTAGAGCGCGGGGCGGTCGGCGAACTCGCGAATGGCGGGCAGGTAGTGCTGTTGAGGGGGAATGGCGCCGAGGAACTCGTGGGCCTGTTGCAGGTTGGCCTCGCGGCCTGCGCCGTTGCTGAGGGCCTCGTTGGCGAACTTGAGACCTTCGTCGGGCTCGCCTTGGCCGACCAGACAGATTGCTAGGTTGATCAGGGCGTGAGCCTCGTCGGGCGGCGATTGCAGCGCAGGAGGCGCGGCGCGGTAGAGGGTGATCGCCTGGCGGGCGTGCGGTTCGGCGTGATCGGAGTCGCCAAGCCAGAGGAAAGACATCCCCATGTGAAGCTCTAGGTCAGCGGGGGTATAGGCCCAGAGAGGGCAGGAGTCATCGGATACGCTCGACATCGCTCGTTGGGCTCGCTGCAGGGCGTCGATGACGCCCGCGCGGTCTTTCTTGCGCGCGTACGCGCGTGCCTCGCAGCGGGCCGCAAGTCGAGCGCGTTCGACGCCGGTCGCGTAGCGCTGGCCGTCCTGCGCAAAGTCGAGCGCCGCACGGTAGTCCCCGGCCCACAGCTCTACATGGCTTTGGACCATCCTGATCCGAGCGATCAGCGCGAAGTCTTCTACCTCCTGGACGGACTGGAGAGCGGTGAGCAGATGGGTCCGGGCTGTGGGGTAGTCCCCCAGATCCCAGGCAAGATGCCCGAGCAGCACCGAGAGTTGCCCGATGATCCGATGCAACTGACGGCGTTGGCGCAACGGTTGCGGGCCGTCGGGCAGCCTCTCGACCTTCTCCAGTTGAGCGAAGACCGAGCGGAACAGCAGGTCGGCGGGCGTGTGTGCCTCAGCCTGAGCGAAGTCTGCTACCCGCAACTCCAACTGCTGGAGGGTGACGGGGCCGAGGTTGGAAGCGCCCAGCTTGCCCGACAGGCGCACCGCCGTTCTGCCCGCATGGTCGAGCACGACGGCCAGGCCGGCGGCTAGGCCGGTGGCGGCTGTCCCGCAGAGGAACTGGTTGCGGTTCGCGTTGGCCTCCTCACCCGCCGGCCGCTGCTCGCCGCCGGCGCCGCCGTGCTCGCCTGAGGGGAGGGCGAGCTGTGCTGCCGGCGTCCCAGCGTATGCGTCCGGGACGTTGTGGGTGGCGGGGGTGTAGTCGCGGCCGTAGCCGAGCAGGTCGCGGCGTGTCTGGTAGACCCGGCAGAGCCGGTCCAGATAGTCCTCACCTGGACGGATATCGGGATGGTGTTCCCACTCGCAGAACCGCTGCGTCGTCAGCCTGGGCGCTCTCAGGTCATCGGCGGTGTAGGTGGCCCGGATCCGCTCGATCGCCTCCGGGCGGGACCACCCGTGCGCGAGCCGGTAGGCCTTCAACGGGCTGACGCCGAACCGCTCGACGATCGCCTCGGCGATCCGCGGGACCGGCCAGCCCTGCGCGAGCCCGTGCAGGCGCAGCGCCTCGATCTGTTTCAGCGTCTCCAGCGCTTCTCTGGTGGCCATCCCCGTCCTTATTCGACTCAGTTCGCGTGCCGGCACTTTAACGCCACCGGACCGGTACTGACAGGGTTTGATCGGCATGTACTGAACGCCGGTCCTTGTAGTGCCAGGCTGCTGCACCTCGCTCCCGCCCCAGCGTGATACCCACGCGTCCGGCCAGATCGTGCCGGACTCAGAGCCTTGTCTGCCACGACGCGGTGATGGGACGGTCTGCCTCCCCTCCCCCCTTTCTGCGTGAAAGCGAGCGCAATCCATGAGCTGGAGACATCACGCCGCCTGCCTCGGCATGGCCCCCGACCTGTTCTTCCCTGTCGGGACCACTGGCCCCGCCCTGGAGCAGACCGAGCATGCCAAAGCCGTCTGCCACCACTGCCCCGTCACCGCCCAGTGCCTCGAATGGGCCCTGGCCACCCACCAAGACGCCGGCATCTGGGGCGGTCTGACCGAAGACGAACGCAGAACCCTCCGCCGCAGCCGCCGACGCGGACGTTGTGCGGCAAGCTGAGGAAGCGTGGTAGTGGAACGCGACTGTCGAGGGCCTGGGCAGGGCCGTCGTTCATGCCGACGCGGCCCGCGCGTGTCGTGATGCGGGCGTTGGAGGCGACAGCATGATCGTTCCTGCCGCCCAGGCCATGCCTACCGTAACGCCCCAGTCGCACTCGCTGATGCCGCTGTTGTTCGGCGAACGGCATCTCCGTCGAGCGGCCAGACAGTGCATGCGCCGCCGGTCGAGCCCGGGAGCCGACCGGCTCACTTGGAGCGGCTACCGGCAGGGCTTCGACGAGCGCATCGGGCTGCTGTCCGATCGGCTCCGGCAAGGGTCATGGCGTCCTGGACCCGTTCGAGAAGTACCAATCGTCTTGTTCACCGGCAAGGTCATGATGGCAGTCATTCCGACGGTCGAGGACCGGATCGTGCAGCGCGCGATGCGGAACTGCATCGAACCAGTGCTCGAAGCCCGCGCCTTTCGCGACTTCGTCTCTGGCTACCGACCGCGGCGGAACCGCATGACCGCCGTGGCACAGGCCGCGGGGTACTACGCTCGCGGTTGCCACTGGGTCGCGGACGTCGATGTGCGCGACGTCTCGGGCGGCGCGAGTCTCGACGGGGTCATCGGCTGGCTGAGCCGCTGGATCACCGATGGCACGTTCCTGAGCCGGGTTCGGACCGCACTCGCCGACCTGCCGCACCCGATCGTGCCAGGAACCGGACTCGCGCCGGTGCTGATCAACCTCCGGCTCGTGCCTGTCGACGGGGCTCTTGCCTGCCATCAGGTCATCCGCTTCTGCGACAACTACTGCCTGTTCACCCGGACCGAAGCCGATGCGGTGACCGCCTTCGCCGAGGTCGAGGGCGCCCTCGCGCAGATCGGTCTGCAGCCTGCGCTGGGCAAGAGCCGTGTCCATGGACATATGAACCCGGAAGACCTCTTTATGATCGCTGGCTGAGGAGTCGCGATGGTGCTGTCCTGGGTGTTCCTGTCCGGCGGCGTCAGCCGGTTCGGTGACCGTGCCCGACCCGTTGATGTCCCTGCCATGTGGTGGAGCCGCACGACCGTGACGTGGGGGCAGGCCGACATCGTCTGCGAGCCCCGCATCGAGTCTGACTTGCCGGTCACTGGGCTCGACCACGAGGAGGCAGCTCGGCTGGCCCTCACCTTGGGCGGTCGCTTGCCGCGCTCCGTCGAATGGGAGTGGATGGCGTCCGGGCCGGAACGGCGGCTCTTCCCATGGGGAAACGAGCCCTGGAAGCCATGCCGGGCGAACCTCCGAGACTCGGGATATCTGCGGCCCCTACCGGTCGGTTCCCTGCCGCGTGGCGCGACCCCAGACGGCCTGTTCGACGTCGCTGGCAACGTCTGGGAGTGGACCTCATCGACAGCGCTCGGCAACGGCGCAGTAGTGCGGGGAGGGTCGTACAACTCCCTCCCGCTCTATGCCCGCTGCCTGTTCCTCAACGCCGCGCCGCGCTCGCTGCGGTCGCCTGGCATCGGCGTGCGGGTGGTGAGGGAGGCATGAACCTCGTGATCGCGGGTTGCACGCGCCGAAAGCTCGCCACCAGGCAAGCCGTGCCGGCGTTCGAGTTGTACGAGGGCAGTTGCATCCCCCAGATGCGAGCGCGGATAGGGTCACATCAGGCACTTCGCCAGCGGGTGCTGTTCCTGTCCGCCCAGCACGGGCTGGTCCGCTCGGACACGGCTCTGTTGCCCTATGACCAGCGTCTGACGCCGGGGCGAGCAGAGGAGCTACGTCCCGGGGTCGCGAGGGTCCTCGAACTAGAGTTCGCTGCAGGCCGGGCTCCCGATGAGGTCCTGCTGTTGCTCGAGCCGTTGTACCTCGTGCCGCTGGCGGATGTGTTCGCCCACCCAAGCTGTCCGGTGTTGCGATGGGTCCCCAATCCGCGCGAGGGATGGGTCGAGGTGAGCGCCGTGCTCGACCGATGGGGGTGGCCGTGACCACGCTGAGAGCGCAACTTCTCCGGCAGGACAACGTCTACGACCCGTTCGTGCGCGCCTACGAGCAACGGACAGGCAACGAATGGGCTGCGCGCGGGGAGCTCACGGTACAGGTTCCCGCGGGATCGTTGTCGGTTGTCATCCCGGCGCATAACTGTGCCTACTCGATCGTGCCCGTGCTCGACGCGTTGCGTTGCTCGAAGGTGGTCCAGCCGTTCGAGACCGTCGTGGTGGATGATGGATCCGCGGACGACACCGCTCGATTGGCTTGCGAGCACCCGCTCCGGCCCACGGTCGTCGTTCTTCCCATGCGTCAAGGCGCTCCCGTGGCGCGCAATGTCGGCACGGCCGTCGCCAATGGCACGACGATCCTGTACCTCGACGCCGACATGGTCTTGCCACCCCATGTCGTACAGGAGTTCGCTGCTCATGCAGCGGATGGGCTGGTGATGATCGGATTCCGACACAATGTCCCATATTTACTTGACAGCGACGATCGCCTGGTTTTCCCGAGCAGCGAGCCAGAGTTGGCGCGTGACCACCGTGTGCGATGGCGCGCCGGTCCAGGGCGGATGCTCTACTCGGGGATAGAACTGAACGAGCCAGTCGAGGGCCGACCGCTCGACGCGACCGACGACCTGCGCCGCCTCGGCCGCGGAGCGTGGTATTACGACTGGGATCTCCCGCGCATGGTCGTAACCGCGATGGTGTCGATGCCACGGTCGGCCGTGCTCCAGGCTGGCGGGTTCGAGCCGGAGTTCTCCGGTGGTTGGGGTGTCGAGGACACCCACCTTGGCGCCAAGCTCATCGCCGCCGGATTGAAGGTCGTACCGCTGCGCCAGGCGGTCGGCTTTCACATCGACCCGCCGGACGCGGCAGAGTCGTGGCGGCAGAAATTGTCGGTCTGGCCACGCAACATCGACCTGTACCACAGGCTGCTCGACAGACCGGTCCCCGACGATGGCCGGTCCTGGTTCACGCGCCACACAGACTCGCTTCTCCGCGTCAGCAAGGTCTTCGGGTGACGCTGCGCATATTCCGCGCTGAAAGTGTCGGCAGCGGCGTGGTCGTGCACGATCCCTGCTCGGGTCTGACTCACTGGTGTCGGTCGCCGGGGGTGGACCCTGGGCGGGTTCGGCTCGATGATGCCGTCGTTCACGGTTGGCCATTGGCGGCACCGGGGGAACTCGACAGGACAAGACCTGTCTCGGTCTGCTGGAGCCCGATCGTCCGTTGCAACTTGCGGTGTCCTCATTGCCTCGACGACAAGTCGTTGCGCGAGGCAGACCGGGCACAGCGCCGGCAGATCGCAGACCGTATCGCCGATGCAGGTGTGCTCGGCGTCGACATCTCGGGCGGCGAGCCGCTCTTGTTGCCAGACCTCACGGAGTTGACCGACCGGCTCGTTCGCGGCGGTTGCGCGGTGAGCGTCACCACCAACGGCTGGCATCTTGCCCAACGGGCGGCTCAGCTCACGGGCCATCTGGACGCGGTCCGGGTCAGCTTGGACGGCCCGGACGCCGCACGCCACGACCGCCTGCGCGGCGCCGGCAGCTTCGACCGCGCGATCGCTGGCCTGCGCGTCTGCGCCGCCGTCGGCATCCCGACGCAGATTCAGACGGTGCTGATGTCCTCGAACCGGCGAGACGCCCAAGACCTCGTGCATCTCGCGGCGGTCGAGCGGGTGCACAGCCTGACATTCCTGCAGATGTTGCCGATCGGGGAAGCGGCTGGGCTGCCGGTCAGCGAGTTGCTCTCCGATGCCGAAGCCGCCGAACTGGTCGCCAGCCTGGACGTCCCGAATGGGCTGCAGGTTCGTCTACGCCAGCGGCGCGCAGCGGACGGCTTCACGGTCGTGCGTGCAGATGGAGCGGTCTGGCGCAACACCGAGGGCGCTCACCTCATCGACCGGCGCCGGACTCTACAGTGTTCCACCGACCTGGACCTCGACGGACCCGACGGCTCGGCGTGACCAGGGTGTTCGAGCACCGCAGGGTTTGGTATCTCGACCAGGCAAGGTTCGAGGCGGCGGCAGCACTGCTTGCAGACGCCCTCGCCTCCTCCTTCGATCGCGTCGATGCGGTCGTGGGGATCGCCCGTGGTGGGTGCCCCTTGGCCGACGCCCTGGCCCTGACCCTGGCGGTGCCGGTCCTGACTGTCCATGCTCGCCACAACCCGACCGACGCCATGTTCAGCAAGGGCACTGGGCAGGTCGAGATCGATGCTCACCGCTTCCACCCGCCAGCCTCCGCCGCGGCGCTGCTCATCGTCGATGACATCTGCGGCACCGGAGCGACCCTCGACGCCGTACGCCGCTACCTCAGGACCGCGATACCGACAGCGAAGGTCTTTACCTGCACCTTGTGCCGGAACGAGGGCAGTTCGGTGCTGCCGGACGCCTGGGTGTGGGACGTGCGGGACTGGGTCGTCTTCCCCTGGGAGGGACCATCGCAGCCGGCAGGCGGCACGCTGCTCCCTATTCCGGAAGTGGTGCGGTTCGGGCGGTGAACGTCGGGTTCGTCCTGCTGTCGTACCAACGCGACGCCCCTGCGGGGATGGAACGCAGCGTGGCCGGTTTGCTGCGCGGCCTGTCCGCTCTCGGGCATCGTGGGGTCGTGCTGTCCGCCTCGCCGGAGGCCGTCGGCGACAGCGATGTCGTGCCCATCCGCAGCTTGGTGGTGCGCTTCCCCAGCGACGACACACGTCTCCGTGTCGCCATCCAGCGGGCCGTCGGCCTCGAGGAGGAGGTCGAGTCGATCCTGCGGCACCACGCCATCGACATCGTCTGCTACGTGGACGCGCTGTGGGGGATGGGCCGGCGGCTTCTCACCACGGGATCGTTCCGCACGGTCCTCGCGGTCCACGTCGTCGGGCATCGGGTGGATCTCGAGGCGGCCCTCTGTCGCAACCCCGCCGCAGTGCTTGCTCCGTCTCGGAGTGTGCTCGAGCAAGCCGCACGCCAGGACTACGACACCGCCCGGTGGAAGGTGGTCCCGAACAGCCTGCTCACCGAGCAGGATCAGGCTCCTTGCGTAGCGGCCCGGGAGGCGCGGCGCCGTAGCGGACCAATCCGCGCGATCGCTCGCCTAGGTCCCGAGAAGGGAATCCTCCCTCTTTTGACCTCGACACCCGCCAACCGCTACCGGGCGACTGAGGTCGCCGTCGCGCTGGCAGGCTTCGAGCGCGATCCCGGGAGCCAACGCCGGCTGCTGGAGGAGTGCCGCGCCGCCGCGACCAGTCGCGGGATCAAGGTGTTGCCCGGCTTGCCTTGGGATGGTGTCGCACCGTTTCTCGCCTCGGCCAGCGTCACGCTCGTGCCATCGCGCTCCGAGACGTTTGGGCTAGTGGCCTTGGAATCAATGAGCGTGGGCACGCCGGTCGTTGCCTTTGCGGTCGGCAACTTCCCCGATCTGGTCGGTGGCGCGGGGGCGCTGGTACCACAGGCCGCAGGGACAGCCGGCTTGTGGCGTGCTGCCCGGGACCTGCTCGCCGATCCGGTACGGTACCGAGCCGCATCAAGGGCCGGGTTGGCCCGCGCCGAGCCCTACCGCCCGGCGGCGGTTGCGGAAGAGTGGATGGAGGCCGTCCTGCTATGACACCTGCGCTGGTGCTCGTTGACGGGCACAACCTGCTGTGGCGAGCCGCTTTCGGGTTCCCAGCCAAGGTCACCGCCCGCGACGGGACGGACCGCACTGCGGTGTTCGCGTTCTTTGCCCTGTTGCGAGTCGCGCTCCGCCAACTTGACCAGCCGGTCGAGTGCCTTGTCTGCTTTGACGGCCAGTTCGGCGCGCAATGGCGGCAGCAGGTGGACGAGACCTACAAGCAGAACCGACAGGAGATCGACCTCAGCCCGATAGTCGGCCTACCCGACATCCAGCGTGGGCTATCGATGCGAGGCGTGACGTGGGTCGAACTGGATCAGGAAGAGGCCGACGACGTCATCGCCTCCCTGGTCCGCCTCGACCCGCAACGGCCGACCTTCGTCCTGTCCACTGATCGGGATTACCTGCAACTGGTGAGCGAGTACGTCACGGTGCTCAACACCGCGATGCGCAGCGGCAACCGCCTATTCGGTCCGACGGAGGTGTTCGACCGTTACGGCGTGCACCCATGGCAGTGGTGCGACTATCGCGCGCTGACCGGTGACCAAGCGGACGGCATCGCTGGTGTCCCTGGCATCGGCGCCAAGACCGCCGCGCGACTGCTCGCCGGAGGTGCCGTCTTAGAGACTCTCGAGAATTCGGGCCGGCTCGACGGGCGGGTCGGGCAGCGGGTCGTGGAGTGCTGGGACCAAGTGTTGGCCTGGCGTGACCTGATCCGGCTCCGCGACACGATCGACCTGCCGTGCCGCCTGACCCGAGCCGAGACCAAACCGTTGCCAGCACCCGCGGAGATCCTCGAAGAGTTAAAGCTGTGGTGACCGAGCCGGGATCGGTACTCGCCGTGATGGCCCACGCGGACGATGCTGAACTGTGGGCTGGCGGCACCCTCGCGTTTCACGCCCGCGCGGCTACTGTCACTGTCGCCATCGAGCGGGCGGAAGAGGTCCGCATGCGCGAGGCCGCGCAAGGCGCTGGGGTCCTTGGTGCAACCTTGCGTGTGCTCGACGCGCTCACTCCGGAAACATGCGCGGCGTTGCTCATCGAGTTGCGCCCGCAGGTCGTGATCACGCATCATCTCGACGATGTTCACCCCGACCACCGCCGAGCCGCGGACTGCGTCTTGGCCGCCATTCCCCGGGCCGTCATCGACTGTGGCCATCCGCGACGGCTCTACATCTGCGACAGCTACGAGTCCCTCACGCTCCACGGCCACGTGACAAGCCGCACGATCATCGACGTGACCCAGACCTTCGCCGCGAAGATGCAAGCCCTGGGCATGCACACCTCCCAACCGCTCGACCATTTCGCCCCTATGGCCGAGCGCCTCGCCCGCTCTTGGGGAGCCCGCATCGGCACCAACTACGCAGAAGCCTTCGACCCCATCCCCGTCCTCGGCCGCCTCCCCAGCGCCCAGCACTTGTGACGCTCAGTAAGCAACCGCGGCGTTCACGACTTGTGGAGGCACGTCTGAAGGGCGCATAACTGTGCCTCATTCGCTCGCGCACGACCTGCGCCAATGCCGGTTAGCACGGCGTTCGTGCGCGCATCACGCCACAGGATGCGCCCTCCGCCGGGTCCCTCTTGGCATGGGGGCAGAGGATACTGCGACTACTTTCGGTGACATCGTAGGGGCTCGTCCGCTCGTGGACGCGGCACATGCAGGCAGCACACCTCTCGGCCAACACCATCGCCAACTACCGGTACGCCGCCGAGCGACTCCACGCGCATCTCGTCGCTGCCGGCATGCCGACCGATGTCGGCAGCATCACCCGCGAGCACGTCGAGGCGTACATCGCTCACCTGCTCGCCACGTCGTCCTCTTCCACGGCCGCCACGCGTCACCGCGGGTTGAAGCAGTTTTTCGGCTGGCTCGAGGAAGAGAGCGAGATCCCGGCCTCGCCGATGGCCAGGATGCGCATGCCCAAGATCGACGAGAAGAGCGTCGCCGTGGTCGCACCCGACGCGCTGCGACGACTGCTCGACACCTGCAGCGGCCGCAGCTTCGACGACCGTCGCGACACCGCCCTGATCACGCTGTTCGTCGACTCCGGCGCCCGCCTCACCGACCTCGCCGACGTCGACCTGGGCGCAGCCCACGTGCTGGGCAAGGGCCGCCGTGAGCGCGCCCTGCCACTCGGCACCAAGGCCATCAAAGCACTCGACCGCTACCTGCGCGCCCGCGGCGTGCACCGTAACGCCGAGCTGCCGAACCTGTGGCTAGGCCGAGCAGGCACGCTGACCACCCGGGGCATCCAGAAGCTGATCCGCCGCCGATCCACCCCCACCAGTTCCGCCACACCTTCGCCCACCAGTTCGGCGTCCGCCGGCGGCAATAAAGGCGACCTCATGCGCCTCGCCGGCTGGAAATCCCGCACCATGCTCAACCGCTACGCCGCCTCCGCCGCCGACGAAAAGATCGCGTCCTGTAAAGCCTCTGCGATCGGTCACAGTAACCCAGCCGAGCCTGATGCTGGACCACTCTTGCATTCCGCTGTGCGGAACGCGATCTCCGGCTGTAGCGGGATGTGGTGAGGACAAAGATCGGCGTGGGCGAGACCCGGTGGGCCCACCGGTCATCCGTTTCTGATCAGCTACCGGCTGGGGACGAGGTGTACGACGGTGTGTGGGTCGATCTCGAGGTCGGCGTGGTTCGCGTTGGGGGCAGGCCGGGTGGTGCGGGCGAGGACGAGGGCGTAGGTCCAACCAGCAAGGCTGGCTAGTCCCCAGTACTCGTCGTGGGGGACGATTGGATTGGCGATTTCGATCAGGGTCCTGCCGGGCGGGGCGGTCAGGATCCAGCCGAGCGCGGCACCGTGGGTCGCCACGATCACTTCGGCGGTGGCGACGAGGGCGAGTTGCTCGACGAACGGCAGGTCTTCCATCGCGATCAGGTCGAAGCCGAGCGGAGCGAGGTGGGCGGCGAGGTCGGCTTCGTTGTCGAGGCGGCGGCGTTGGGCTGCGCGGCGGGAGATGAGCAGCCGCTGTGGTCGTCGCGCGAACGGGGAAGGGGAGGGGAGGAGGGCGTGGAGTCGGCGGCGCGCCCAGGGGGCGGTGCTGGGCGCGAACCCAGTCCGGCTGGGGACGAGCAGCCGCTCCGCGCGGGCGAAGGGGTGCTCGTCGAGCGCTACGACTTGATCGGGATCCATGCCGAGCAGCTCAAGCGCGTCACGTTGCCAGCGTTGGCGTACGCTCGAGACGAGCCAGTGGTCGACCTTGATGCCGAGGTCACGCAGAAGCGCGAGCCGTGGGAGCGAGTCGCAAATGAAGTGGCTGACGTTATGGTCGGCGCCGCGGGCGGCGATGACGGCGGCTGTGCCGGTCAGCTGACGGGCGGGAAGCTTCGGTGGGGAGGTCCAGATCGGATGGTCGGCGGTCGGCCGGCGCCACGCGCGAGTGAGGTCGGCGACGAGCAGCCCGTCCGCGGTCACCACTGTCCCCTCGACGTCGCAGACGAACGCGTCCGGCAGCTCGGCGACCTCGGCGGCTGCCGCGGTGTAGCTGGAACGAGCAGCGAAGGTGGCTGGTAGCAGGTCGGGCGCGACCGGGCAGGACCGGACGACGAGCTCAGGCGGGGCAAGCATGTGCCGGTGGCCACACGCAGCGCCTTCGACCCAGCGGCCGGCGGTGGGGGTCACCCCGGTGATCATGAGCCGCCCGTCGGGCACCGCGGTCCCGCTATCGACGCGAAGGGTGGGTGGCGATGAACACCTCGGCCTGGACGTCCTCGGCGAAGACGCCAGACGGGTTGACCTGGGCAAGCGCGTGGCGCAGGTCGGCGTCAAAGGCCGCCTTGTGGTCGCCCAGCAGCGCAGGCGCTGCGTACGAGTGGCTGTATTGCAGCCCGACCAACTCGTCGAGGGTCCGTTCGAGGCGCCAGCCGAATAGGTGACGTTCGACGTGAGAGAAGGGAGAGCGGGCCAGGATCTCGGGGTGGCGCTCGGTGGGGTGCTGGTAGGTACCCGAGCCGGCGCGCCGCTGGGGGCCCAGCCAGCGCTCGATGGCGGCGTCTATCGCATCCGCCCAGGTGGGCCGGACGACCGGCTTTCCGCCACCCACCAGCACGATCGCCCCGGCGGGAGCGACGAGCGGATCGAGGTCGGCCAGGGTCTGGTCGCGGTTCATCCAATGAAAGCTTTGGCCCATCGTGACCAGGTTGAGTGTGCCCGGGCCGAGGTCGAGAGCGGCGAGGTCGTACGAGCTGGCGCGGATCCAGCGGATGTTCCGCGCGCCTTGTTCGGCGGCGAGCTTGGCGCCCTCGGCGAGCATCTCTGGCTCGGGGTCGACGGCGAGGACCTCAGCGGCCATCGTGGACAGCGGGATGGCGAGCTGGCCGGTGCCGCACCCCAGATCGAGCACCCGTTGGGAGCCATCGAGGACGAACCAGTCGCGAAGGAAGGCGAAGAGCTCGGCAGGGTAGCCGGGACGGTAGCGGGCGTAGTAGGAGGCGGTGCTCTTGAACAGCTCGTCGGGTTTGGAGATCACGTCAGGCTCCAGGTATACGCTCCGGGCTGGTGGCCAGTTGTTGCCACCAGGCGTCGATCGCGCGAGCGCCGCGGCCCTTGGCAAACGACCCGTCGGGATTGCGGTCCGGCTCTCCGAGTAGCTGCCGGCTGACCGGGTCGAGGGCGGCGCTGGCGAGCGTCTCATCATAGGGATCGTCGACACGCGCCAGCCACCGGTAGCCGTAGTGGAGCATGACGGCCAGGCGCACCCGGCCACAGCTGTTGACACCGCCGGCGTGCCATGTGCGGTTCTCGAACAGCACGGCGTCTTGGGGGCCGACTCGGGGGGTGACGGCCCCCGGTGGGTCGATCTGGCCGGGCGGGACCCGCAGCGGCTCCCGGCGGCGGTGGCTACCGGGCAGGAACATGGTCATGCCGCTACACGGATCACCGACATCGGTGAGGTAGTAGGCGCACTTGAGCGCCATCCGGGGGACCTGGTAATCGCCAAGGTCGTGCGCGGCGCGGTAGATGTCACGGTGCCAGCCGTGCCGTTCGGGCGTGCGGATGCGCCGGGGCGCACCTGCGGCGAGCGGTGGCAGGGCGATGAGGTGGCTTGAAAGCAGGTGAAGGTTCGCGCCGAGCAGCGCGACGACGGTTGGCAGGACCAGCGGGTTGGCGAGCAACGGCAGGAACGCGGGCTCAAGCGCGATCAGACCACGGAACCCGTCCTTCCCGTCGCCGCCACGATCGCGGCCACGCGGGTAAGCGACCGCGCCGCTTTCACGCACTGAGAGGCACGCTCGAAGGGCGTATAACTGTGCGGCTTCTGCTCGTGCTCGACCTGCATGTTCTTGGCCGAGCACAGCGCTCATGCGCGCATCACGCCACAAGATGCGCCCTCCGCCGGGCCCACTACCCAGTGCTACGTATAGCTCTGAGCTGGATGGTTCTGTATGTCGCTCGACCTGATTGACGCCCGTCTGGTGGTGGCGTCTGGCCCGGGCGGCATGGCGCTGTTTGCTTCTCGGGCGCGTTCGCTGCCAAGAGGACGCATGAACTGTACAACCGAGACGAGGCCTGGCTGCACTACTGACAGTAGTGAGACCGGGTGGCATCAGCGCATCCAGAGCTGGAGGAAGACCAGATAGCGTTTGCCGCCCCGAGGGCGGTGTAGGGCATCATGATCCTATGGAGCTGCGACCGGGACTGAGGATCGAGGAAGCCCTCCTCGCGGAGTTTGCCCACCGGCACGGTGTCAGTCGGTTGGCCCTGTTCGGCTCCGTTCTGCGCGACGACTTTTCGGCCACCAGCGACATCGACATCCTCGTCGAGTTCTTGCCAGGCAGGACGCCTGGCCTGCTTCATATCGCCGAGATGGAGTTAGAGCTCGAGGCGATGCTCGGCCGGCAGGTGGAACTGCGTACCTACGAAGACCTCAGTGGCTATTTCCGCGACCAAGTCGCCGCGAGCGCGCGGGTTCTGTATGCGGCCTGAGGACCGCGTCCGGATCCAGCACCTGATCGACGCCGCGACCAAAGCGGTCGCCTACGGCAGCGACCGCCGCCGCAGCGACCTGGACGACGACGAGTTGCTACGCCTCGGGTTGACCAAGCTGGTCGAGATCGTCGGCGAGGCAGCCAAGCATGTGAGCGACGAGGTGCGCACCGCCCATCCCGGCGTCGCATGGACCGCCGCCGCCCGCATGCGTGACCGGCTCATCCACCACTACTTCGATATCAACCTCGATGTGCTATGGCAGACCGTTACTGAGGATTTGCCGCTGCTTCTCGAGGCGCTGGGTGACCCTGATCGCAGGCCGGACAGTTGAGCGACCATACTTCCACACTGATCACCGAGAGTGATGGAAGATCGGTCGTGGCACTGGTGGTTTGCAAGGTGAAGGGCGCATCACTGTGTTGGTTCCGGCTCACACATGACCCGCACGTTCGCGGCCTAGCACGGCGTTCGTGCGCGCATCACGCCACAGGATGCGCCCTCCGCCGGGCCTAGCTCTTGGTCGCGTTGGTGTGCGTGATCTGCACGTTTCGTCGTCGGTCACTCACCGTTACGGGACAGCCAGGTCCCTCTCGATGCTTGTGGGTTGTCCGAGGGGTGCCATCACTGGACGCCCAAGGGCGCAAAACTGAACCCTTAGCTCCGTCTTGTCGACAGATTACAGCCGGTAGTGGGGTATCGCTCGCGACTTCCAGCTAGCACACTGGGCGCTGATCGAGGAAAGACGGCCGGATGGAGCCACGGTCATTTAGAGTGCCGTTAGAGTACGGGCATCGGCGCTGGTCATCGCCGCTTTGCAGGAAGAGAATGACATAATTGTCATTCAAGGCGCAGGGTCCAGTAGGCGCGAGGGTCCTTCTTGCTGTGGCCTACCCAATTGACGATCCCTGCGACCTCGAGCGCGCGGAGTTGGCGGATCACGATCGGTCGCGAGCGTCGACTCGCCTCGACGAGTTCGCCGGTGCTGGCCCGGCCAGTCTCTCGGATGAGCCGGACGAGGTCACGAGCACCAGCGGGAAGTCGCGCCTCGAGTTCCCGGTCCACGGCCATCGAGGACAGGGTTAGCCGCACACTGCCCGAGGTCTGCCGGTAGTCGGGATCGGCCAAGCCAGCGAGCCGCATCTCCTCGAAGATCCGGCGGATACCCTCGCCGAGTTCCTGGCCGAAGTGAAGGTCGGAACAGACTCGGGCAAGGCGAGGATTGCGCGCGAAGCGGGTGATCTGGAGCGGATCACGGGTGTCAGCGATCCCGGGGAAGCGGCCCGGGCTCTCGATCTCGACGCGGTCGTCGAAAATCTCCACCCTGATGTGGTCCCCGCTGATGCTGTACGAGCGATGTACCACCGCGTTGACGAGCCCTTCGAGCCATGCATCATGTGGGATGAGGCCCACCGTCTCGAACCTTCCCGTCACAGTAAGCGCTCGGCGAGTGGGAAGGCGGTCGAAGATCTCCTTACGGGCCTGTGCCAACTGGACAGGCACGGATCCGTCTACCCGGACGTCGTCGAGGACCTGCTGCCGGGCGCCTGATCCTCGCTGCGTCCCTCGGTAGCGCAACACCCGCACCGACGTTTCTGGGAACCACGCCTGCGGTTCACGGGCGAACAACAGCACGGCAGCCAGCGTCAATTCGCCTTTCCGAGTGAGCAGGCCGCGAGCGGACAGCAGTCGCACAGGGTCTGGGTGTTGGACCGCTTGGGCGTACGAGCTCAAGAGACCTTCATCGAGGTCGTCCAGTTCGGCTCCCTCGACGACCGTGCGTTCGAAGGTCGCCTGGCCCTTGTCATACAGGAGTTCCTGACGTTGCCCGAACGTGAGACGGCGGTTCTCGTCCCCGACACGTAGGTAGACCTCGTCCTTGCGGTTGCTGTGGACCTTGTCACTGGTTTCGACATTGACGGCCAGCAGGTGGTCGGGGTGGCCGGCCTCGTTGAGGCAGTCGATCAGACGTGTCCGACACGGAACCGTGGGTTCGGTGAAGTCGAGGGCAGCCTGCTGCCAACTTGACAGCTGTCTACGGGAGCCACGATCGATGCCCTCGACTTTGCCGCCCCAAAGACCGAGTACGATGGCTCCGCCCTCGGCGTTCGCGAAGCCGACCAGCCAGTCGGCCAACTCTCGGGGGCTGATCCGGCTGCTCTTCCGGTCGAACCACTGGTTCTCGGGCAACGCCAGGAGTATTGGCCCACGCTGGGCGGGAGGGAGAGCGAGCGCCTGTTCGGCTGCCACCGTAGACATATGCATACTCTAAATTTTTTAGAGTATGCAGTCCAGTGCGCCTACGTCTATGGCGGCTGATGTCGATGGGTGATCCCTCGGCCGACGACTCGGTGCTTAGTGGCCTAGCCAAGGGCGCATCACTGTGTTGGTTCCGGCTCACACATGACCCGCACGTTCGCGTTCGAGCACGGCGTTCGTGCGCGCATCACGCATGCGGATGCGCCCTCCGCCGGGCCCACTTTCTGCCTGGGTTTCGGCCGCTGACCTTGATAAACGTCATCTCCTCGCGCACATTGCCGTGAGCGCAGCGCGCGAAGGGCGTATGTGACGGACGGTGGGACCGAAGGAATACGGCAACTACGGGGAGTGATATTGGCGGCTGATGTTCGACCTTGCCTCGATCTGGTCGATGATCTGTATCACACGCACCCGGCGCGGCGGGGCTGTGGAGCCGCCGTCAAACCCGGACGACGCGTAAGCCGGCAACCCCCGTGAGCGGCTTGAAATCGTCGTCCTGAGTGATGACGGGTAGTCCTCGCGCTGCGGCAGATGCGGCGATCCAGAGGTCGTTGACAGTGACTCGTCGTCCAGTTTCCGCGAGGTGGACGCGCATGAGAGCCCAGGTCAGCGCCACTTGCTCATCGATCGGCAGCACGTAGATATCGGCGAGTGCGTTGAGTGTCGCCATTCGAATGGCACGCGTGTCAGTGTCTTTGGCCGCCAAGACCCCGGCGTGAAGCTCAGCTAAGGTGACCACCGAGATAGCCGCTTCATCGGGCAGGCGGCCCTCTTCGAGCGGTCGCCCGGTCTGCTCGGCGATGAACACACTCGTGTCAAGAACGCCGCGTGTGGTCACCGTATGGGGCCCAGCTCGTCGGTCGTGTCGCCAGCCAGTACTGCGAGGTCTTCACGAAGACCGGGATCTGCCTGCACGGTCCGCAGGCGACGGACCAGTTCAGCTCTAGTGATCCACCGGCGCCTTCCCGACTGGACCGGGACTAATTGCGCGACCGGTCGCCCTCTGACGGTGATGACGACATGGTCTCCTTCTTGGACGCGGCGCAGCACCGAGGCCGTGTGGTTTCTCAACTCGCGGGAGGCGATCTCTGACATGCGACGACTGTAGCACATCCGTAGGGCGAGGGCTGTTCCTCGGACGAGTTGCTCACCGTAAGTTCACCGGCTTGTCTCCGTTGGCGGCCAGCCAACGAAGGTGATCAGGTCGCCGTGTGGCGAGAGCGTCTCGAGTCTGGTCGGCCAAGGACGGGTACGGTTAGTGAGGCGCCCGTGACCCGCGCAGCGCGGCCGGGCCGTTCGAAGGGGCGCATAACTGTGTCGGTTCCGCTCATGCGCGACCTGCACCAATGCGGCCGAGCACGGGCGTTCGTGCGCGCATCACACATGCGGATGCGCCCTCCGCCCCCTCCCCCCGGCGAGTTTACGGCTCTGAGCTGAATGTTTCGTTGGGTGATCGCTCGCAGCCCACGGGGGTCTGGCCACGGTTCGCGCCGCTTGGAGTTCGCCTTGGTCGAGGCCTGCCCAGTTGCTCGAGACCCCGAAGGGCGCATACCTTACCCGCTGGCCGCACCGAGCAGGAACATTACACTCAGTAGTATCTCGTGTCGGGGCGGTCCTGCCTTGGGGTCTGGTGACGACATCGCGCTGCTTGGTGCTCAGCGGGGATGGTCCTCAGGGGGGTGCACGGCCAGCGCTGCCGGTTGTGGTGAGGGTTGCCGGAAGATGTGATGGGTCCCGATTCTTCTCCACCGGATACCCGGCTGACCGTCGATCTCGACCCATTCGAATGTCGCGCGACCATCGGGTCCGGAGAACGACCACGTCATCTCCCACTCTTGGGGCATTGACGGCTTTCTTGACTCTCAGGCTCGCGGGCCATCCGAAGTTCGGCTCTTCAGCGTGGCGCTCTGCCGCAGCATGAAAATCCTTGACCACTGTGCGGAACAGGTCGCGTTCGATGTCCGAGAGCCCGTGCCAGTCGGCTTTGAAGCTGTCGGTGCGCTCGAACTTCACCCCGTGGCGTCGAGTTCGTCGAGGAACTCGTCGGGGCCGTCGGTGACGACTACTTTGCCGGCGGCGACATCGGCGTCAGCCTCTCGTTCCATACGCTGCCAGCGCTCGGTCCAAAACCAGGCCTGGTCGGCGGGGACCGCGACGAGCGGGTGGAGTTCGATGACGCCGTCGGCCCGCTCGACGAGGCGTACCTGCGCTCCCGGCTCGTCGAGTCGATGGCGGCGGCGGACCTCGGGCGGCAGGGCCAGGGTCCCGCGCCCTTGTACCGACAAGTGATATTCAGCCATGCGAGAAGCGTAGCGTCGATGCCGCTTTGCTGTAGTGCCGTTATACGGTTAGTTGCCACCAGTCGAACGACGTCCAGTGAGCATCATGGCGCTCAACCGGGCCAACCGACCCCGGCGAAGAGCGCATCACTGTGCCGCTTCCGCTCCCCGCCGACCTGCACCAACGCAGCCGAGCGCAGCGCGTCTGCGCGCACCACGCCACAGGATGCGCCCTCCGCCGGGCCCGCCTCTCTTGGCGGTTTTGTACCGCTGAGCTGCGGAAACACCTTCTGCTCGCTGCACGTGCCGCGTGCACAGCGCCCAGATATCGAGAACTGTGGCGTGAGGAAGAAGAGCACGCCGATTACTACGGATGATCTCGAGGGCTCATCCGTTCGTAGGCCGGCACCTCCAGGGAGCCCATCTTGCAGCCAGCACCGTCGTCGCCTTTCGGCACGCCGGCGAGTTGCGGTTCTCGCGTCCAATTGGCACCCCCTGAGGTGGCCCGATGCGTCTCGCTGTGTGGTCCACTGATGTGGGCCACACGGCTGGTCTCTCAGGGCTTCGCTGTCGACACTCGTCGCTGTCGTGTGGGCGATATGGAGGGATCGCGGTGATCGGGTTCGCTGCTGCTGTCGCGGTTGTCGCCGTCGGAACGCTGTGAATGGCACGATGGTCTCCGTAAGGAGGTGATCCCCCTGTCATCGATACACGACCAACCCGAACCCTGGACGCAGGATGACGACGTGCCGATCGAGGAGTTGGCGCGTCGACAGAACGTCTGGCCGATCGCCTCGATCGACGAGCTAGCTCAGCCAGATCTGTGGGAATCCGAACAGGAGTTTCAGGACTTCCTCGCCGACCTCTACCTCTCTCGCCGGTCTGACGCTGCGTGAGCTTCGTTGTGCTGGACACGGACGTTGCTTCGGCAGCGCTACGGGGACGTGTTCCGGACTCGATGGCTCCGAGGTTCATCGGGCGTTCGTTGGCCATCACGTTCGTAACGATGGGCGAGCTGCGCAAATGGACCCTGATCCGGCGATGGGGTCCGCAGCGGATGGCGGGGATGCAAGCCTTCCTCTCGCGTGTCGTCGTGCTGCCGTACAGCCCGACGGTGGCCATCAAGTGGGGCGAGTTGCAAGCTCATGCCCAGCTGCGTGGCCGGCCGCGGCCAGTGAGCGATACCTGGGTCGCCGCGCGCTGCTTGGTTCGCGGGTTGCCGCTCGCGACGCTCAACGTCAAGGACTTCGCTGACTTTGCGGAGCACGACGGCCTGGAACTCGCCACATAGGTGCGTAGTCGCGGGACCTGAATCGAGGATTCCCGGCAGGCAAGCCATCCGCAGTTTCGCACGGGCGGTCGCATGCCGAGGTCCGCGGCGGTCCATGGGTCACTACACATGGGAGCAGGCTCGACGACCAACGTGCAGCTCACGACACCCGTGCAGCCGCAACCCTCATCACCGTCCTGACCCGACGACCTCATCAGGGCAGCCTCGACACTTCGCGATGGTGACTAGCACATCCAGAGCACGCGGATGGGTTCAACTCGGTGAGCCCGGCTACATGTTCCTTTCACAGCATTCCTCATGCATCATGACGGGGAGTGACCCGATGGCTACCTGAACAACGCGTTGAAGGCGCATCACTGTGCCTCTTCCGCTCGCGCGTGACCTGCACGTTCTCGGCCTAGCAAGGCGCTCTGCGCGCATCACACATGCGGATGCGCCCTCCGCCCCCTCCCCCGGCAAGTTTTGTGGGGGATGAACTGCGGGAATGCCTCTGGCGTGCTGAAAAGCTCGCGTAGCATGGCACGCCAGCCGGTGATATGCGTCGAGCGCTGCCGACTACGTTGAGTGATATGAGGGTCCGTCTTTTGCGGACACGGCGGCGCGGCGCGTCAACCGCCGACGGCGTGCTAACGCCTGTCGAATGTGAGGGTGGCGCGGAGGTTTGGCTCTCCACTCATTCGGCGAGTTCTCTTCGCGCTCGCTCGAGCAACGCCTCGGCAGCTCGTATGGCGGTCTTGACCTCGGACTCCGTCACAGGCCTGTGGTCGTACTGAGCTCGGTATTTCAGACCCGCCAATCGCCGGAAGCGTGCCGCCGCGTCACGATCGACGGACTCGACCAGCTTGATGGCCTGGTCGTGGTCCGCGGCCCGCTCACCCAGCAGGGCGCAGCACAGCGCATCGACGGCGGCGACGCCGGCCAGCACGGCATTGCTGCAAGCCGGATCGTGCAGGCCGTGCGACTGGGCGAGTTCCGCGGCATCGAGAAAATCCTGCGCGGAGACAAGACGTCCTCGAGCCTGCCGACGATCGCAGGTAAGTCGCTGACGTCGTGTCAACTGGCTCTCGCTCGCGGCACGAGACGCCGAATGGGATCACCCGATACCGTCACGCCCTCGGCGCGAACTGACTGGACGATTGGCTCCTCGCTGCTGTTCCGCAGCTCGGTGAGCGAAAACTCGATCAGCCGGCCAGGGTTACCCGTCCATCGTTCGATATCCCGAGCGAGGTCGCTGGACTGCTGCTCCCACGATTCAGCGGTGGGCTCCACATCATCGGGCCGCACGACCAGCACGTCGATGTCACTGTCGATGCCGCCGTCTCCCCGGGCAGCCGAACCGAACACCGTCACGCTGACCGGACTTGGCTGCCAGGACGCGACCGCTGCGCCGAGCCGTTCGAACAGCGCGCCGCGCATTCCGGTGAGCTGCTCGATCGGCGCTGCCGCGAGGTGGTCCCGGTTGAGGCTGTAGAGCGCTGCCGGGGGATGATCCTGCCGGCTCACGATGCCAGTCGCCACCAGGTCGTTGAGGACGTCTGCCACCGCACGGCGGCTTACGCTGTTACCGACGAGGCGTGCGACTCCCCGACCAGTAAGCGGTTTCCGAGTGCGAGTCAGGACCGCCAAAACGCGACCCCGGGCGCCGGGCGAAATCATGAGCAACGGCTCAGCGAGATTCATACCACCTCCACGGGCATCGACTTGCCCGTATGGGCATCATACTGCCCAACTAGCGGGGTTGCTGGCGCGCTCGCGTTCATGCCTGCCGTGGACGGTGGGATGCAAGCCGGCAGCGGGAATGTAACCCTGAGCGAAATGACCCTGGGTCGGCCAAGCTGGAGGACCTCCATGAAGGGCGTATAACTGTGCGGCCTGCGCCTCCCGCCCTGGCCCATGCCGCCAGCGACTGCACCGCTGGTCACCTTCGACAGCGCGGTATCAGCGTCGACCGGCTGGTCTGGTCCCGGCCGCTGCTGTGGTACGGCGTCCCCAAAGACGCCCCCCGCTGCGGCTCGTCGTCGTGCGCGACCCTGACGGCAAATAGCCCGTTTGGGAGTCCGGCGCCGCGACCTTTAGGTCCAGAGCCCAATGAGTTAGGCGCTCCCGCGTGCCGATGCTTGACAAAGCAGCGTTTCCAACTCCAGGTCTCGAGACTCGAGGGCTTCGAATCGGGGATGCCGGCCGTGCGGATGGCCTTCGACACGACAGAGAAAATCGCTGAGACGAGCGATGTTCTGGCTGACGCGCGCTCACAGGATCGTGGGATGCGGATTGAGCTGTGGTTGGATTGTGTCGAACCGCTGGCAGGTCAGGCACGGATGTGGCTGGAGCCGGGGGAGGGGCCATCGTCTGGCGAGGCTTGCCCCACGTGGGCGCGGCCGGTGGCGTTCGTGGGTTGGCTGGGGCTGCTGCGAGTGCTCGACGACTTGGTCAGGGTAAGCGTCAACGACTCCCGCTGACCCTTACCGCAGTACCTACCATTGCCGCCGCGCTTGGCGAACAATAGGCACCATGAGGCTGTGGGGGCGAGCCAGCGAGATCGAGGCGCTCGATCGGCGGCTTGACCTCGCTGCCATGGGCGTGCGGCAGGTGGCCTTCCTGGAGGGTGAGGCGGGTATTGGCAAGAGCCGCCTGCTGGCCGAAGCCCGAGCCTCCGCGGAGGACCGCGGGTTCCGCGTCTTTCAGGGTCGTTGTGAGGAGTTGGAGCGCCACCGACCCTTCGGGGCGTTGGCCGACGCGCTGGGGTGCGAACGTCGCTCACCGGATCCCCCGCGCGCCCTGATCGGCCGGCTGATCACCGGCGACGTGGGCGAGGCCACCGACGTCGCAGGCGGCCCGGCGCTGCAGTTCCGAGCGGTGGAGGGCTTCGTCGAGCTCCTCGAGGGGGTGGCCTCCGGCGGACCGGTGATGCTGGCCCTCGAGGACTTGCACTGGGCCGACCCCTCCACGCTGCTGACCGTGCGCGCCCTGGCTCGCCGCCTGGCCCGTGCGCCGGTCCTGTTGATGGCGACCTTCCGTCCCTCGCCGCATCGGCGTGAGCTGGAGCGGCTGGTCCAGACCTGCGCCGACGAGGGCGCCTTGCGGCTGCGGTTGGGACCGCTGGAGGAGGACGCGGTGACCGCATTGATCGCCGAGGCGGCCGGGGCCACGCCGGGGCCGCGGCTGCGCCGCCAGCTTGGGGGTGCCGGTGGCAACCCGCTGTTCGTGCTCGAGTTGGTCAAGGCGCTGGATGAGCAGGGCGCGCTCGAGCGCGTCGACGGCCGGGTAGAGGTCGGAGAGGTGGGGCTGCCCCCCTCGCTGCGCCTGACGATTCTGCGGCGGCTGAGCGTGTTGCCCGAGGCCACCCTCGAGCTGCTGCGCCTGGCCTCGATCCTGGGCTCGACGTTGTCGCTGACCGACCTGTCGGCGGTGTCCCACCGCTCTGCCGTGGACCTGCTCCCGGCCTTGGGCGAGGCGCTCCGCGCTGGTCTCCTCGGTGAGGCCGAGGCGCAGCTTGCCTTCCGCCACGACCTCGTGCGCGAGGCGATCTATGGCGACCTTCCCCTGTCCGTCCGCCAAGGACTACACCGAGAGGCCGGCCGCGCCCTGGCGGCGGCAGGCGCTCCGCCGGGTCGCGTGGCGACGCACCTCGCGCTCGGCGCGACACCAGGCGACGCCGAGGCGGTGGAATGGCTACGGCGGGCAGCCCGGCAGGCCGCGCCACGCGCTCCGGGCGTCGCGGCCGACCTGCTCGGACGCGCCATCGAGCTGATCGACCCCGCGGATCCCGCCCGTGACCGCCTGCTGGTCGAGCAGGTCGACGCCCTGGGGTGGGCGGGACGCATGCGCGACAGCGAGGCGCTGGCCCGCGACATCCTCAGCCGGCGCCACAATCCCGCGGTCGAGGGCGCGCTGCGCCTGGCCCTCGGGCGGGCCTTAATGACCAGGGGGCGTATCCAGGACGCCCTCGCGGTGAGCGCGGCGGCCACCGGGATAGCTGCGCTCACCGATCGGGAGCGCGTGCAGCTTCGGGCCATTGCCGCCTGGGCACAGGCGGGCTGCGGTGACCTCGATGGCGCGGAGGCGGCCGCGGTCTCGGTCCGGTTGGAGGCGGATCGCCTCGGTGACGACGCCGCCTGGTGCATCGCCGTGACCGCTCTGACCATGGTGGACGTCTACCGCGGCTATCTCAGCGAAGCGATCAATCTGGCTCCCAACGTGGTAGCACGGGCCGATCGAAGCTCCAACCCGGACGCGCAGCGGATGACCTTCCACCACACGCTTGCGATCGGACTCGTGGAGGCCGATCGGATGCATGAGGCCGCGGAGGTGGTCCAACAGGGTCGGCGCGCGTGCGAAGCGCTCGGCAGCATGTGGAGCCTTGCCCGTCTCTACCACGTGTCGACCATGCGGCGCTTCCTCGTGGGGGAGTGGGACGACGCCATCGCGGAGGTCGAGACGGTGCTGGCGATGGAGCAGGTAGCGGGAACCGCGGCGTTAAGCCTTGCGCACAGCAAGCTCGCGCTGATCGCGGTCCACCGGGGCGAGCTCGAGGCAGCCCAACAGCATCTGGTCGCGGCCGAGCACGCGGTGGCCGAGTCCGGACCGCACCCACGCACGAACTGGATCGCATGGGCCCGGGGTCTCCTCCACGAGGCCCGGGGCAGCCCCGATCAGGCGCTCGGTAGCCTGGAGGAGGCGTGGGCAGAATCCACGGCGATGGGGGTCGCCTCGGAGTACCCCAGGCTCGGCCCCGACCTCGTCCGGCTGGCGCTCCGCATGGAAAAGCGGGGTCGCGCCATGGCGGTGACCGAGGCGGTCGAGGCGGTCGCCGACCGCATGGGCACCGCAAGCGCCAGAGGCGCCGCGCTGCGCTGCCGGGGCTCGCTCGAGGCGGATCCCGAGATCCTCCTGCGTGCCGTGACCGCCTTCCGTAAGGCGCCGCGACCGCTGTTCGACGAGGCCTTACTCGTCTACGAGGACCTGGGAGCCCGCTACGACCTGGACCGCGCGGCTGCGGCGATGCGCTCCTTAGGGCTCAGGAAAGGCAAGCGCGGGGCCCGTACGCGCCCACTCGCGGGGTGGGAAGCGCTGACGGATACGGAGCTGCGGGTCGCGAACCTCGCCGCGGAAGGCATGACGAACAGCCAGATCGCCACGCGTCTGTTCATCTCCCGCCACACCGTGGCCACGCACCTCGCGCACATCTTCGGCAAGCTCGGCATCGCCTCCAGAGTCGAGCTGGCCGCCGAGGCCGCCCGCCGCACGGGATAGCGGGACCACCGGGTCGATACAGATCGTTCAGTCGAGGGATGTCTCTGGGCGTGCGTGCGGCCATGCTGCTCGCATGGGCAAACCGCGACTGACAATCCGCACTGCCACGCTGAACGACCTTCCCGCCCTCCACCGCATCGCCGAGCGTTCCGTGTGGGAGCTGCTGGCCAGCCACTACACCCAGCGGCAGATGGAGGCCGCCCGCGCCGTACAGGGATACAACGTGGAGGCCGAGCTGGTAGAGGACGGCACGTACTACGTCCTCGAGGTCGGCGGAGTCCTGGTCGGCGGCAGCGGGTGGAGTGACCGCGACGGCTTCCATCCGCGGTTCCCTTCGAACGCCGACGTGCCAGTCTCGAGCCTGCACTCGCCTACCGACGCCGCGGTGATGCGCGCGAGCTATGTCGATCCAGATTGGGCCCGCCGCGGCTTCGGCACGCTGCTCGCCCGGACGACCGAGACGGCAGCCACGGTGGCCGGGTTCCGCCGCTTCGAGGCGCTATGCACTCCCGCGAGCGAAGCGCTCCGCCGGAAGCTTGGCTACCGGGTTCTCGAGCGGCACGAGCTTCCGCTGACCGGCGGCGTAAGCATGAGCATGGCGCACATGCGCAAAGAGCTGCCCATCGCTTGGGTGCTCACGGTCGCCCAGGATCGGAGCGCGTGATGCGACACCGGGCTCCGATCCTCGCGGCGTTGACGGTCGCCGCGCTGCTGGGTGCGTGCTCCGCGAGTGAGCCTGAGCCGGCTGTGACGATCGGCCTGTTCAAGATCACGAGCGCCGCCGTGGCCGACGAGGCCGTCGACGGCTTCAAGGAGGGCTTCCTCCACGCAACGGGGCTGCCCGAGGGCAGGGTGAGGTTCACCGAGCAAAACGCGCAAGGTGACCCCACGCTGATCCAGAGCATCGCCAGGCAGTTCGCCGATAGCGACGCGGACATGATCGCCGTGATCGGTACGCCAGCGGTGATCGCCCAGGCGGAGCTCGTGGACGACCGTCCGATCATCGCGCTGGCCATGGGCGACCCGGTGGGCGCCGGCTCGCCTCCTCGCTTGACGCCCCCGGCGGCAACGTGACCGGCAGCGTCGACTACGTCGACCCGGCCAAGGTCGTCGACGAGATCCGCAAGGTCCACCCCGAGCTGGCACGCATCGGGACGGTGTACGACGCGTCCAACCAAAACTCCCAGGTATGGATCGCCGATCTTCGCTCGGCTACTGGCGAGCGCGGCATGACGCTCGAGGAGTCCACGATCGCGACGTCCGCCGACCTGGAGACAGCCGCACGCGCCCTCGTCGGCCGAGTCGACGCGATCCTCATCGGGCCGGACGCGACGGTCGTCGGGGGCCTGCCGGCGGTGGGCCAGGTCGCGGCCACCCAGCAGTTGCCGCTGTACGCGACGGCGGCTGACGTGACCACCGCGGGTCTGGTCGCCACGCTCGATCCCGACTACGCGGCGCTCGGTCGGATGGCGGGGGAGGCCGCGTCAGAGGTGTACACCGGCAAGGCGGCTGGAGAGGTCGCATTCCGCCGCCCTGGTGAGCTGGTTTGGGAGCTCAACCGGGGGACGGTCGCCCAGCTTGGCATCGACATCCCCGACGATCTCCTCGACCGCGCCGGCGCTGCGGGCTGACCAGCCGCGCCGGGTGACGGGAGGGCTGCGGGGATCACCCACGTGCTGGTGGACACGCTCGTGACCGGGCTGCCCTATGTCCCGCCGTTCCTCGGTGTATGGCTTGCATTCCGTCTGCTCGACCGGATCGACCTGACCGTCGACGCCAGCTTCACGCTCGGCGCGGCGGTGGCTGCGGTCCTGCTCGAGCACGGGATGCCGGCGCCGGCGGCGATCCTTTCCGCGATGGGCGCTGGCGCCGTCGCCGGTCTGCTCACCGCGTCGCTCCATGTCGCGCTGCGCATCCCGGTGCTCCTCGCCGGCATCGTCATGTGGATCGGGCTGTACAGCGTCAACCTGCGGATCATGGGCCGGCCCACCATCGGGCTGGGCGGGTTGCCGACCCTGTACGCGCCGCTGCACGGGCTGCCGGACTAACTCTGCACAGTAGGGCGGAGGACCTCACAAGAAGCCCCATACTGCCCCGTTTTGCCCGATTCTCATCTCCGGGGTGACGGCGCCAGCCGGCATGAGCTGCTGTGCGGCTCCTGCTCCAGCGCCACCTGCGGATCCGCGGGCGAGCGCAGCGCTTGTGCGCGCATCACGCCACAGGATGCGCCCTCCGCCCCGGGCCCTCCTTCTGACTCATATGGCTCGCTTTCCGCACTTCTCGGCGGCGTTTAGGCCCCCGTTTTCGGCTTCAGCCAGCACCCCCGACGGTCTCCGCCAAGAAGCCCGCGTGCCGGCGTTGGTTGATTTGTGGACGCTGACCGGACTATACGTCCGGTCAGCGTCCACAAAAAGATGGGGATACCGCCACAAGCCGTGGCTCTGCCGGGACCCCGGAAAAGCGGGGGGCCGAAACCCCGCTCAGAAGTGCGGAAAGCAATATACGGGGGCTTAGCGATACCTGCTTACGAGCTGGTCGTCGCATGGCGCTTCGTAGCACCGAGGGCGCGCCGCTGACGTTCTCGCGTGATCATGTCATGCTGAGCGGATTCGAGTTGGCATGGTTCTATTCTGTTCAATGCTGGCCGAAGGAGTCAGTGCACTTGGCGCAAGCCCAGGGCAATCGTGAGCGCTCGATCGAACTGGGCGAGCTTACTCGGACCCAGATGTCCCCTGAAGCGAGTCAGCACGCTCTTGGGCAGCGTAAAAAGATTATCGCAGTTCGCTGCCGATTCATGATCAAGTCCCTCATCCTCACCCAGCGAGACCTCAGCGACATGGCCATGAAATGAACCCGTGACGAGCGTGCATGCCAGTGAGGACAACAGGGGAATTGCCGTTTCTCGGGTAGCGATGACGACCGGATGAGGGCCAACGCCGGGAATATCTGCATCCCAAACGTCCCCACGTGATATCAGCGTTCGCTGTCGGCGAGACAGGCGGCGACCGAGAAGGCGGCGATACGGGCGATAAGTTCATCATGCGCCGGGTCGGGTTCTGCGTAACGCCGCCGATAGGAGTCGACGATCGCTTCCTCGCCGTGGCGGGCCAGCCATTCGGCAACGGCTCGCGCGACCACCGAGCCCCGGTTAGGAGCAAGCCCGGCGGCAACGGCGTGGTCGAGCGCCTCAACTACTGACTCATCGAGGCGTGTGGTCACAGGAATGCTCATGTCGCAATCCTAATCCGGTGTACACGTTCTGTACACAAGAGGCTTGCAGCGGCCAGGGGGAGGCCGGTCAGACCCCGGGCTCCAGGGCTTTAGGACATAGGCCCGAAAATGGCTGAGAGGCTTACAGGGCGATGCAAAGTGGGACAGGGGTCGCCGTCGTGTGCATGTGGCGGGCCAGATCCGCACGCGTGCAGAAGCTTTTGCGCGTGGCCGCGCAAAACTTCCAGGTGAGGCGCCTGCCATGAACGCCATCAGCGAGAATGCTCCCGTT